>Ga0123342_1000394_pt1 | contig 67547 bp, 24 predicted proteins | sample Turbeawhitnodule_FD_89960 | JGI IMG/M metagenome (GOLD analysis project Ga0123342, IMG submission 89960) | Root nodule microbial communities of legume samples collected from Mexico - Turtle bean Mexico white nodule | ecosystem: Host-associated > Plants > Roots > Nodule | place: Mexico: Nepantla... | reverse complement strand
TGCACATGGAAAAGTAAAGTATTCTACGCAGGCTTGATTTACCGGAATTTTTGCTTCAAAGAATGCTTTCAAGCTAGGAATTGAAGCACGGATAGCTTTATTTTACAATTAGCTGGAAGTCGGAAAATCGATTATGCAGTATTTACAAAAATACAAAAATCGATTCTATACTTGGAAAATTCGAAAAAATCAATTTTGTTTCTTTAAAACAACCACCAGAATCAATTTTAAATAATTATGAATGTATAATGTTGTTAAAAAAAATGAAGACAAACCAATTCTCTCGTTCCTCAAATCAATTTTCTCGTTCCTCAAACCAATTCTCTCATTTGTTATGGACACATGAGCAAACTTCACAATTAACAAAACTATCACAAACCTAATTTTATTTATACACTAACAAAGTTCGCGTTCACGGATTTTCAATTTTTTGGTCAATATTCTTTTGCACCACTGATAGCACTGAGCACAGTAAATAAGAAAACTCATTTGCATGCAGAATTGCACCATTGCTAGCACTCAGCACCGTAAAGAAAAAAACTCATTCGCATGTAGAATTGCTCACATTGTTTAATATATTTAGAATTGATTGAAGGATACGAAAGTAAAATTGTATTTGTGTCTCTTCTGCCAAGTGTAATCAGTGTAAATCTTCTCAGTTTTGTGAGGAGTAAAAAAACTTTTCACCCCACTCCTCCATCCGCACGCACACCCTCAAACACACTGATCCAAACAGAAACTCCTCGTGCTCGCTCCTCCCTCCTCCTTTATCATACCTGGAAACAAACAGTGTGTAAGTGAATATGAGAAATTTTATGTGTACTTTTGGAAGATTTTTTTTATTTGTAGATTTTTAGCAATTAGACTGTTGATAAAAATGGTTATTGTGTCTATTATATAGTCATTCCATATTAATTGTTCAGTATAGTATAGTGTGTCGATTAGAATGTTACACATGGAGAGACATTTGAGTAGACGCGAAGTCCCGAAGCGATGTGATGATACAATTTTAAAAACTCGTGGATGTGATGTTTAAGGATCTATAGGAGGGTTTTTAGAGAGAAAAAATTGCATTTTTGTCTTATTCAACTTAAGACTAGGGAGTTGTGTAACATCTTGGACATCAGTCCATGTCAGACTAAGTATATAATAAATGGGACACCTCATAGTAAAATAAGTAAGTGTTGGAGAAATCTAAAATAATGTGTTAGATAACGACAAATCGTCTTTTAAACGATAAGAGAAATAACAATTTTATTACTTTAGGAGTTTAAGAAACAACCAAATCATTTTAACTTGGTTTTTTTAGTATCTACATCTTTTATCTCTCAAATTAGTTTTTTTCAATATTTAAATTTATCTAACAAATACAAATGGGAAAATTCTAATAAATATGGCATGTCTCATATTGAAAAAGAACACTTAAAATCATTACTTTACTTTGAATCAGACTAGTGATATTACCTTGATAAATAAAGCAGTATTACCTTGCTCAATAGGTTTTTGACTTGTCCTAATACGTAGTATGAATGGTAAGTTAGACTTTTGCTTCATTTATTTTTATTTATATTGAATGCATTTGTTGACAGGTAATTTGGATTTGAATATTTAGAACTCTGGACGAATGTTAATTTCTTAAAATAATAGAACTAGGCCACCCATAAGATTAGTTGACTCGTGTAAAGGACTCACATAACAGCATCATTATTTTTATGAACAGAAAACTGTAGGCAAAAGACGATTGGATTTTAATTTATTTTATTTATTAGGCATTAGTCAGAATTCAATTTGCAGTGATTAAACATAAATCTATTTAAGCCACATTTGAGAAGATACATTGATGTCATCCACATTATTTGATTTTACATTACATCTTTAATTTTTTTGGTTGTTTAATACACAATATTAATAAACATGTGAATTTATTCATGATAATTACCTTGTTACTTTTAAAGTAATAATCTTGATATGTTAATTTTTATAGTGTCTTAAGAGAATTCGTTTTTTAACTGTTTTTTTTATGTACACATTTGTTTATCTCTTTTACCTATTTATCTTCTTTGAGACACTTGTTAGTTTTGTGATTTATAATAACTGGCCATAAGAAGTAGTTGTCATAAAAAAGTATTTTTATTGTATAATTGTAATAATTAATAAAAATTATTATTTTTATAACTATTTTTTCATATATTTTATTAAAAAAATTATTTTTATGTTTTGATAATTATTTTCTCTGTAATAATATTTATACAAGAATTAAATTCTATTTACTGTTTTTATAATCATAAAAAAATATAGAAGCCTCCGTTTCTACTTTTGTTGATAATGAAAATTAGTTTTATGTGTCGTTTAATAGTAAATTACCATAAGTTTTGAACTTTATAATAACTAGTTTAAATGGTAATTTTGTTCTTAATTGCATAGAAGGTATACTCATTAAACTTTTTATTTTACTATTCATAGTGCGACTTATATTGCATAAGTTTATCAAGCAAATATCTCTTGTGCATTAAAATAATAAATAACTTAATTATGTGTTAGCGAGTAACATTAAACTTTATTGGATTTTGATGTATAAATTAATGAAAGAATTTCATATCATAATACTGAAATAAACTTTAATTATATCTCCACCCCTTTCTAATGGGTTCCACTACAATTTTTTGACAGTTTCTTCTTGCACCCCTACATTTTTCTTCCTGCACCTCCACAATTTTTTAAATCTCGAAATTGACCTTCACCTCTTATTTGAATTTGGGATCTGGGAGTGTGCTACGAATTTATCAATCCGGAAATGAATCATGTTGCTTTCTGGATGATGGAGTGTTTTGGAAGGAAATTTTGCATAAATTGTTGATTTCCATATTGCTAAATTCGGAAACCTAATTTCTATTACGGATTGTTGGATCTTGAATGATTTTTTTCAATTATGGATTTCTGAATCCAAAATGCATATTTTGAATTATGGATTGGTGAATCCAAAATGATTTTTTCAATTAGATGTTTTGCATTTTTTATTTTGGATTAACACTGTCATTCATGTACTACCGGAAGCACCAATCCAGGAGATTACTGGACACACCAATCCAAAATTTTACCGGAAGTGTCGATCCAAAAATTTACTGGATTTCATAATCTAAAATGCAAAAAAAATAAATGTACAGTTTTATATAGGGACAGTTTTGTCTGTGCGCAACTTTGTGGGGTGCAGGAAGAAAAATGTATGGGTGCAGGAAAAAATTGCCCAATTTGTTTTGGTGTTGCTGGGCTCAGTATATTGATGTACCCCATAAAAAATAGTTTGGATAAGTTGTTGGCTTTTTCCTTCCTGCACACCCATAAAATTCTAGCTGCTCTCCCATAACTTTTAAAATGACACTTTACCTTTAGTAAATATGATTTCCTGATTACTTTTTTTTATAAATATTCTAAATTTTTTTTGAAATTTCTGAAACATAATTTGCAGAAAAAAATATTTGTAATAAGATTTCTATAACAAACTGTCTGGAACGTATAAATAAAATAAATTTTTTGAAACATAATTTTCAAAATATTTTAATTGTAATGTGGTGCAGAATTAACAACATATCAACATATTATTTGTAAAATGAACTTTTTATAATACAATTTCTAAAATAAGCTTTGCAAAGCTTATATGTTGCTTTATAGAATGAACATTTTAGAAGAAGCTTTCAACCAAACTCATCCTTTTATCTCTTTTTCTCTTTCTTCTTCCATTCAAAGAGTGTAGTGGTGATGAGAACAACGCTTATAATAGCGATAATAATGGTGCAGCAAAAAAAGTATTTTAATAATTTTGCTTGTTGTATGGGGTGTAGTTAATAATCATGAGATGTAAGGAAAATAAAAGTCCAATTTGTTTAAACTCCGGAAACAGCAAACCCAATTATATTTCTATAAAGGACAACATTATTTGATCATATATTAAGTGAGTTTTTTTTAAAAAATAAATATTGTTTAATTATTTAAATTTAGAATGATTTTTTTTTCTATTAAACTTTAAACTTTCTATAATTGAAAAAAATAAAATTTAAAGAAATAGGGATCAAAATTATTTTTTTAAACATAGGAGTAATTACCATAATCATGTACATCCATTTAAACAACTTCATTTTCAACCTCAAGACTTAGCATTGTGGAGGAATATATCTTCGACATATTTGATATATATTTGAATAATGTCAAAACAAAACAATGTGTTGGAATGGTTTGGTTTGATTTAGCTTTTATGTAACCATAATTTGAGGTATACATAAATTTATGACTTTGGTTTCAAAAATAGGTGCACATTGATGTTTAAAACATGTTGTAGCATATAAGAATCATTGAATATATTATTATAAATGATTGTGTAATGAACGGAGCTAAACGATCTGCCGAAGCTGTGGGATGTCAAATTGAATTGGTAGGGGAGCTTTCCGCCTTAGAGGGAAGGACCCGCACGAGCAGTGTTGGACGAAGCGGAAGCGAGAATGTCGACTTGAGTAACGCAAACGTTAGTGAGAATTCAATGTATCGAAAACTCAAGGGTTCCTCCGCAATGTTCGTCCACGGAGGGTGAGTCAGGACCTAAGATCAGGCCGAAAGGCGTAGTCAATGGACAACAGGTGAATATTGATGATCTTTTATATTGTTGTATATATCTCACTTAAATTTTAGGTTTGTTGTTTAGACAACACTCAAATAATGACTTTAATTTCAGATGTAGTACTACCATTAAAGTGTCAACTTTGTCGTTCATACAATAACGTTACTCAACATACTGAGATTTGAGTGAGAAAAATGAATTAATTATCTTTACTTAACAATTCTCATTACTAAATAATATATTCAATTAATAATTAATGATTATATGAAGTTTTACCATGATTATATAATTTAGTGTCTTATTTCACTAAGTTAGACTGTTCAAGTTGTAATTTGAAAGAACAAAAGTGCATGTTAATTCTCTCACACCACTAAAAAAAAACAACACAAAATATAAATTGAAATAAGATCTTAAAAAAGAGAGTATAATATCTAATTCACTTAAAGTTGCATTAAAAATAAAATATTTTTAGAATCTGCATGAGAAAACCTTAAATATTTATTTATAATAGGTAATTGAAAAGTGTTTGATGCTCGTTTAATGACTATTCTCATTTATGAAGTTAGGAAAAAAATTTCTAAGAGTTGGTGAACTAGTCTTATTTTCTAAAGGGTGAGTGGGTAGTATGGTTGTGATGTTTCTTTGTCTCTTCTGAGTAACTTGTCAAAACTTTCTCCATTTGACTTACCATACAGAAAGATATAATGGACCTTATCTTGCTTTCTTCATAAGGGGCCAAGTCTTTCATTTAATTCAATTCAAATACACACACATCAATTTTTAAATTTATCATGCATTTCATTAAAAATGCAATTGAGCAAATAATTAGAAATTATAAAATAAATAAATACAAACAAGCATATCACAAGAAGAAAGCTATAAAACAGATTATTTAACCAAAAGTAAAAAAATTATGTTTATACATTTGTATCATTTTTCAAAACTATTATTTGAAATTAAGATTAATGAATTTAATAAATAAAGTTTATGATAAACTAAAAAAAAATGTATAAAAAGTTTAATGGTATATTGTAAATAAAACAAATATTAAAAACGAGCTTGCGATATTATGTGTGAACTTTCCTCTCACGACTCATGAGTGTATGATAATAGATTGATCTTTTCCACACTGAATATGCATAGCACCAATTTTGAGCTAACTCTAAGTATTTTAATATTTCTGTATTAATTTTTAAAAATAAGAGTTTTATTTTATTTTATCGTAAGATTACAGGTTTCTTTAAAAAAATATTTTGTAACTGTGAAGCAACATAAATTATTTTCTAAAAAATAATACCTAAATCATTTAACATTAGAATAAAAGGTTATATGAATATTTTATCATAAATTTAGTTGCTTCTTAAAAAAATATTTTACAACTATAAACTAACATAAATTAATTTCTAAATAATAATACCTAGACTATTTAATATTATTTAGTTTTTGGGAGGATAAAATACAAAACAAAAATATATTTTGACGTTTACAATATTAAGATTAGTTCGTTGCACATTTTTCGTAAAAAAGTAATTTCATTTTCAAACGCAATCATTTTTAAGAAAATCTACAAGGTGGTTCGATTTTTATTTTTTTTAAATTCAGAAATTTATTCAATTTTTCAAAATAAGAGATTATTTTGAATATTTTGTTATGAAATGCGTTGTTTCTTTTGAAAAAGATATTATTGATTTTAAAGGAACATAAATTAATTTCTAAAAAAAATCGTAAAATATCTAATAGAATTTCCAAAGGTAATCACAAATTTCTCATAAATTTATTTGTTTCTTAAAAAAAAATACTATGGTAAAGGAATATAAATTATTTTTTAATTTCTAAAAATGATCCCTGTAGTATTTATTAGACTTTTCAAAAAATGACATTTTTTTTAAAAAAAAAACATAACTTTCTTTCTGTTTTTTAAAATATTTCATAAAACTCTCTCTCTCTATATAAAATTTAATTGTTGGGGAGATAAAAATACGAACACAAAGTATGTTATCATGCTTAAAATATGAGAATTTTTCTTATAAGAAGAATCACTTTTTCTTCAAACATTAATATTTTTTATATAAGACATACACGTTTGTTTCAAAAAAGTCAAAATAATAGGTTATTTTGTGATTAAATATTTCTTTTTTTCATATATTTTAAATTAGATAAGTGATAAGATGACCTTCTTTCCTCCTTACAATCAAATTTCATATAATTTTATAAAAAAATAATAAATATGTATATCCAATCATAAAATATTATTGTTGGTATATTGATATAAATAGTATGAGATTTGCCATATTGATATATGGATAAAATAGTATGAGATATGTCATAAATCAGTAAATTCTTTAAAAGAAGTTATTTACGATTGCAAAGGAATGTAAACTAACTTTTTAGTATTATTTAATTAAAATAAGGAAACTTGATTGGAAAAAAAATAAGCAAAAAAATATTATTACGTTTAGAATATTAAGATTCATTATGTCAAACTTTTTTTTGTTTACAAAATCACTTCCTTTTTAAATATAACCATTTAATCCACACGATATTTTAATTGTTCAAAATAAATTATTATTTTGAATATTCTGTCATAGAATTAACTATTTCTTAGAAAAAAGTTATTTATGATTATATTAAAAAGAATATGTTAATATTTATTGTATTGAATGTACTATTTATCCTTTTACAATTTATAATATTTTTAATTAAATTTTATATTATTTATAATAATTTAATAAATAAGTATAACGGATGAGATTCTTGATGTGATAAAAAAAATGTGACATGAGATTAAGAAACCTTGTAATCCCTTAGCCTATACATAGGATCATTATCTCGTATAGAACAATTTAGTCTAGTAGGGTCAAGATAGAAAATAATAGAGCATGCAATGATTCCTTCTTCTTTATTTTTTTCAGTCACATTGGTAATTATAATCTAAAGAATAATATTAATAATAAAATATCTGGGTTTTTGTGAAAGGAAGACGTTGGTTAAAGCGTGACTTGGTTGGCGGTTCAAGGGCAGGCCCACATCACAACGAAGCGGGCCACGCTAAGCGACAACATCGTGGTGGGGGCCCACGGCACAACCAGTTTCCATCTCATTACTAAACGTGGCCCACTCCTAACGTGTTTCCCTTCCTCGCACTTGTCAATTTCCCCATTACTCTATCATCATTTAAATAAATAATAATCAATTAGGTTAACTTATACCCCCAAATTAAACCCTGTATAATAATAATTAATTAATTAGGTTAACTTATTCTCCTAAATAAAACCCTTTATCATCGCGTCGTGCCAGTTTTGGATTGGATGTTCCAGCACACGCATTAGCCAAACACCTCTTTTGCCGCTTCCAATTACCTCCTCCTCTTCAAAACGACGACGTCTTCTCACAAGTGTACCAACACGACAAATGTGACTCGCTCCTTACACTTTTCTGAATATACTATGCATTTTATTATTGGCTAATTTTATGAAAAATTACGCAAAGTAATTTATACGTTTCATTTCATGTTTAACGAGGTATCATGTAACTTTTAATAAAGTTTAGGCGAAATTAACCACGGTATTAAAACTGTTTAGATTTTTTAATTAATTCTTTAAATTAAACAGTAATATTTTTAGATGTGTATTATACACAATAACAAACATTTATTTTATAATCTAGTTATTGCTGAATTCTTTTGAAAGTATTAAATCTTATATTATAATTGATATTGAAATAAAAGTGAGAGAAAAGTTAGAGTGAGGAAGTTGAAACAATATTTATTGGTTTGGGACATGGCATGGATACATCCACCCATACCACGATTTTAACATCTACATTGATTTTATTTATAAATCAAAAAAGTATTTAAGATTTTATGAGACATTATTTAAAGAAATGAGATACTATGAAAATTTCTCTGAATAATACAAAATCAAGAAAAAACAAAAATAACGATCAAAATTTGAAACAAAGTTATATAATTTATTTTCTTATTATTACATAGTTAAGTGCCAAATATTTAATTTATCAAAAAAAATCAATAATTTATCTTCTTTATAAACTTCACAAAAAATTTTAAGTCATTAACGTAAATAAATGATCACATTTTTATATTAATAATAAAACGGATAACTAAATTTAATTCAATTTTTTACTAACACATATTTAGATTACTAATATCAATTGTTAATATATAAAAAATGATTCAAATCAACATTTTCCAACCTTATAATTCACTATATAATAATTTCCAATAAAATTGTAAATTTTATGCCAAAATTATTATTAAGTATGTATGATTTAAGTTCATTTAACTTCTAATAGCGAAATTTGGACGGGCAGGTGGTGAAATAGAAGAAGATAAATGGTATCCCCCGGAGTTGATTTCTGAATATTAAAAATAAATTGGATAATTTTGATTTGAAATAGATATATTAATGGAAAATAAATATTTCTGCCACTTACTGTGTAACGAAGATATTGGATTGAATATAATAAAGGAAAACCGGAAACATATACGCTGGCTGCCACGTGTAGGGCAGCCATTGGAAGCCCTCAAAATGCCAAGAGAATAATCTTCTCCAGTGACTTATTTTGAGTAACAAAAAATATAAAAATTGATTATAATAAGAAATCCCTCCTATCATATATTAAAAAAATGATATTATTTTATCGTAACTGAAAATATAAGATTTGAAATATTTGAGATAAATAAGATTTAAAAGAAGAAATAAAAGGTATAAGGAGAACGCGTGGAGAAGAGTAGTGAGTGGGAGACCGAGTAAAAGTATAGTATGGGTGAAGACTTTATGTTATAAATAAATAAATATTGAGATGCATAGAGAATATAAACAAGAAATTGAGAATAGCATAGAGAAAGAGGAATCTCAATCAATCAGGTAACGGAACTTTTTTTATCAGTTCCGTTCGAGAGCTGGCATAGCTGTGTGGAGACGACAACTACCACCCATTCCCAAAACATACTTAGATACATACAGAGAGGCCATTACCTCCTTGTTTCTTCCGTCCTTAACTGTCTTCCTCCCAACATCAAAAATATAAACCTCGGATTTTCCTTCCTCTGTCCAAACACCCCTTCGCACGCGCTTCTTTGCTTTTACGCTAAGGTTTCAAACGCTCCATCTGCTTCTCTTTTCTTTTCATTCGTTCGTTCCTTGCACGCCGAAATGTGGTGGATGATGGGCGAGGCCGGAGGGAATTACTCCTCTAAGAAGAGCGATGATCTGTGCAGCAATGTTTGTGGTCAGGTATGTTCTGGAAAGTTTTTTTTTTTTTTTTTAAATTAAACGTTGTTTTTTTCCGTTTGTGGTGTGGATAAAAGTTTATCTTATTGCTGTTGTGACTTTCATTCGCATATTAGAAAACTCAAATTCAATGCTTTTTCACTGTTGATGTGGATTGTTGTGTGATCTATATCTGTGTGGATTGTCAGGGAAATTTTCTCCTAGATTTGCTCTTTTTCTGTTGTTTTTTTGCTTTTCTTAAAATGAATTTGGTGTGCGTGAGAGATTTTCGTGATCTGAATTTAGGTATCCGATAAACCTGCGTTTCGGATGTTTTTTGCGGTTGTTTTTTTTTTCTTTTCGTCTAATTTTAGCAATCCTGCGAAACTATTTTTTGGGATTGTAAGTGAACGCAAAGGAAGACATAATTTCCCTCTTCTTCTTTTTCTTCCTATTTTTGGAAGATTTTTCACTTGGGAGGGGAAGGGGTTTTCGTTTCTGTTCTAGCCATAATTGGATTTGGACGGGTGCAAGGTTTCTCGCATACACCGTTTGCATTTGGGGATTTTCTGGGGCATGTTTCTTATCTATAGATGATTTAGCTCTGGCTTTATGATTAGGGATTAAAGTTGTATGGTGCTTGAAATTTTGCACCAATAGAAAGCAGCAATTGGATTTCTATAAGATTGTATGATTCTGCATTACATGTTTATTTCTTGATTGTTCATTCTCGAAGGGTTTTTTTTTACTGTTTTCTTATATGTTTGTTTCTTAATTATGCAGGAATCAAGTCAAGTTTCAAGCATGGCAAGGATTCGCTGCGTTCTGCGTGGTTTGGACGTTAAAACCTATATGTTCATGTTTGCAGTTGTCCCAATGTGCATCTTTGGATTCTATATACATGGGCAAAAGATCTCCTACTTTCTGAGGCCTCTATGGGAAAAAGCACCCAAGCCTTTCAATATCATCCCTCATTACTACAACGAAAATGTCACCATGGAGAATCTCTGCAGACTTCATGGCTGGGGAGTCCGGGAATATCCTAGGCGTGTTTATGATGCTGTGTTGTTTAGTAATGAGGTGGAAATACTAACCTTGCGTTGGAGAGAACTGTACCCTTACATAACTGACTTTGTTCTCCTTGAGTCAAATTCTACGTTTACCGGATTACCCAAGCCTTTGGTTTTCCAAAGCAACAGAGAGCAATTCAAATTTATCGAGCCACGATTAACTTATGGTACCATTGGTGGGAGATTTAAGAAGGGAGAAAACCCATTTGTTGAGGAGGCATATCAGCGTGTAGCATTGGACCAGCTCCTCAAGATAGCTGGTATTACTGATGATGACTTGTTGATTATGTCTGATGTGGATGAGATACCAAGCGCTCACACTATTAATCTCCTGAGGTGGTGTGATGAAGTACCCTCAATCCTTCATCTGCAGCTGAAAAACTATCTCTATTCATTTGAATTTCGCGTGGATGATAAGAGCTGGAGGGCTTCGATTCACAGGTATCAGACTGGGAAGACAAGGTATGCACATTATCGCCAATCTGAGGACATGCTGGCTGATGCTGGTTGGCATTGTAGCTTTTGCTTCCGTCGGATCAGCGATTTCATTTTTAAGATGAAAGCCTACAGCCACTATGATAGAGTCAGGTTCTCTCACTATTTAAATCCTGACAGAATTCAGAAGGTAATATGCAAAGGTGCTGATCTGTTTGATATGCTGCCGGAGGAGTACACTTTCAAGGATATCATTGGCAAAATGGGACCAATACCCCATTCCTATTCTGCAGTTCATCTTCCTGCTTTTCTTCTGGAAAATGCTGAGAAGTATAAATTTCTTTTGCCTGGAAATTGCCAAAGAGAAAGATGATCTTGGAAAGTCATTTCTGATACTGGCTTGTTTCTGAGCTTGTAGCTTGTACAGCTCAAATGACTCTCTGAGTTTTTAACTGTGGTTGTGATGATTGTGTGTCGGTGTCACTCATACAGCTGTATCTTTGTCCAGTGAGATATTCTTTGGGGATTCATTCATTTCAGATAAATTCTTTGATCTAGAGGGAGTTCTGTATATAATTAGACCTGGATTTCATTGGAGGGGAGCAGCAGCATTTCTACCTATGATCGACTGAAAGTTCTGTTTGAGAACAGGCTTGTCTTCAACCGTGTTTATCATTAACGTGATTGATCCCCAATACACGAGAGTAGTCTAAAATCCCCCACTTTTTCCTGTTTGGGAAGTTTTGTTTTGCAGACCAATTATTTTCGTATTATTCTTTGTTTATGCTAAATATCTAATCCGATTGGTTGGTCTACTATATCATGATTCATGACAATGCTGACTCTGTTCTTTGCATTATATAAATATATAGTCTGGTGTATTCCATCAATTTCTTTTTCTTCATTATAATGTTATTTTCCTATTCGGAATCTCCTGAAATTTATTTTCCTCAAAGGAGAGATATCTGACTGATTTTATATTATAACAATTTCACAATAAACGCTAATGTGTTTATCATCAATGGCTTCTAAAGTTTTCTAACAGATTAATTTTAACCATTCCAGAATAAGGATTATGTGTTTATTATCATCAATGAAATGCTCTTGTTGAAATTGAACATCCAAACGGGCTTTTGTTCAGCCTTTCCTATGTATGTACAAATTTCATGTTGGGAAGATTTTGTCTGTGCTCTTGAATGTATATAGCAACGTATTGGTTTCTTCTCTCTTCTTTTTCTACAATTACAATTTTATTTTGTATCATTTTCAGTATTTTTGGTTCAGGAGAAGTGAACGTTGGGAGAGTTTTTATTTATTTTATTTTTATATATTACTTTCAATTTATTTGATTAAAAAAATTAAATGGAAGAGGGGAGAAAATTTAAAATATAATATTATGGTTAAAAATATTGATAAAATATTTTCATGATATAACTTATATATCTAAGAGTATTTATTTATTACAAATTTAATCCTATAAAAAGAAACATTATTCTGTAATATATTTATCTACAAAGAGACGAACTTTAAGGAGATAATTAGGAAGTCAATTAAGATAAAGGTCCCATTCTTGTTTGACAGCGCATGTCACGTTGCTACTCATTTATTAGTGTTTTCAGTTTATAAAGTATATACTACGACAAAATATTTATTTTTGAATAATTAAATTTATAATAAATATATTTTAAATATAAGCATCATCTTTTACATTTCTAACGAATAATTTAAATCATGATATAATATTAGTTTAAATCATGAATTTTAAGAATCACTAATTTAATTAGAGAATAGGAAGAGCGAAAGGTTAACTCTTAATGTTGGGTATTTTTTTAATTCATAACATATGAGTTAATTATTTTTATTTATTTAATAATTTATTTATGATTAGACAATGGATTTGTTGTAAGAATTGATAGTATTAGTTTTCCATGGAATTCACATATAACTTTTTATTAAAAGAAAGGTAAAAGCATAAATTAAAATATAACAAAGAGGTTTTTGAAAGTATTTTCCAATTTACTTATACATAGCAACACAATATAAACTAACGTCACATTTAAAATTGGATCTCTAATTATTTTCTGTGGTGGTTGAAACCAAAGTAAACATGCCAAACTTAAGGTAAAAAAATAGGTAAGAATAAAATGAATCTAGCACATTGTTCACCCCTTGTAATTGTCTTACGGGTCCAACCTAATAACTGCATTCTATCAGAAAGAAGGAATATTGGTATCTCATAATTTCCTCCACAAATTAGGAATCAAATTTAACCTTTTTCTTCACTATCTTTTATGATGGATACATGACTTGAAAACAAAATTGCATGTAATCAATTTCTTATGTCACAGTGATGACTTGGGTTTTGTTATCTACACGATCATTTATGAAAAACTTACTAATTTATCAAACATTTGATTATTTGAATCTTAAATAAAAAAAGAATAAAGAGAGATTCAAAACAGTTGATGAGTATAAAAAAAACTAGTATGGTGTTAACAGATCATGTACTTTTAGACATCAGATTATGAAGTATTTTCCATGGCACTGAAATATAAGTTAAGATTGAACAAGAAAGTTAGATGTTTTTTTGAACAACTTCGTGAGAATAATCAAATTTTATTTGAGTTGTGCTATCTTCGAACAAATTAAAGTTGATGGCACTGGAATATTCTTTGATCCATCAAAAGTACCGAATTGGATGCTCCATTCAAATATCTCCGAACATTATCATGCATGCAGCCCTTTAAAGGGTGAGAGAAGAAGAATTAGATTCAGTCTAATCATCATCATCGTCATGGAATAAGAACAAAACTATATATAGTAGCTGGACTTATGATGAACAAACCAACCATTTCTACACATTTCCCTCTTATTAGAAAGAAAATGGCATACCAAAACTACAATTGGAACAATTATGGGTGGCGATGCCCCTCTGAGGAGTATCCAGTGTACGACCCTCCAGCAGAGGTTACACATCCTAGGCATCGCAAGGGTCATGTGACATTCAGAACCAACTCTGAAGACAGTGTAGCTGAAGCAGAAGCCAATAACTTTCAGAAAAGTTATGAAAGTACTGGGTTTAACCACAATCACAAGGCTTATAAAAGCGTGGATCAAGAAGCTGAGGCTTTTATTCTGTATGAGCACAAAAGGATGGAAATGGCTAGGCTCATGTCAACAAGGGGTGCCTGAACTTCTGTTGTGTATATTCATATGATATACCTATATATATATCCAGGGGCTTCATGTCAATTGCTGTATGATTAATTTGGTGACCCTTAAAATGGTTCAAAGATTTTGGGGTGAGACTTTTATATAAAGTTTTACCAATAATTCATCCCTCAAAATTTTTACCTTCCTTTTAAGATGGTATCAAATTCACTATCCACTTCTCATATCATAAATAATCTACAACTGAAGTACTCAGGGACCTTTTTCTTTCTTTCTTTCTTTCTGTCTTTACTTCCTAAATGAATGCATCAAGGTCTTTTCTTTTCACTTTTCTTGGAGTTTTTTTTACTGTCAAAAAACAATTATTAAAAGGTTGCAGATTACAAGACATACTCATAGCCCCTGCAGAGTTAATACAAACTTTCTTGGAGTTATAATGGGTTGTGGCTACAGATTTTCTCCAATTGCAGTCTGTATTATATGTGTAGAATAATGCAAAGAATGTGTCAGTTTATTGAGTTTGGTATGTTTCAACAGAATATGTCCCTTTTGCAGTTCTGTCCAAGAAAACTCTAATCACATGTTTACTCTTAATCTTTTCTCTTATCTTGGTTAATTTTTTCATTGATTCGACTTCTGTTATCTCCCTCTTGTTGTTTATTCAGTTTACACAACTTACTGGTAGGAGAAAAATTAAGAAATTCTCATGTGGTTTGTCGATGAAAGTGCTTTCTTGGCATTGGTAATCAAGGAGAAAGAGGGGCCTATATTATGTTTTTTCTAACTCATTGATCCTTTTTCTTATGTGGCTTACATAAAAGCCTTGGTAACCTTACTTTGTAGAAGGGTAAGTCTATAAACATTAACTTCTATTTTGTTATTATCTTCATTCATGGCTGATCACATTTTTGAGCACAGAAATCAAACAGTAGAGAAACATGTGAATAGATGAGCAGAGCAACTACATCAAATCTGAACTAAAAAAACAATTGGCTACTCATTTTCATATTTGATAATCCCTCTTCATCCTTCAAAAAATGTTAAATATAAGAAAACCAAAACCTGGAAACTTTCTTCACACCCTCTCCCTGCAGTGTGTAATACATAAACAAAATCTGGTTTGGGTGCAATCACATTATATATGGTCTTATACTTTATATAATCAATTTTAATAAATAGAACATTGCATCTATGTATAATTACGTGGAATGATTATATTTTAATGTTATTTGCTTCTTATGTTTAAAATATTTCAGTTCTACCAATGTTTTAATTCTTTTTTTGTTGACTCTGTGAAGCACCGGTGACAAATGCATATATGAATACTTAGATATCAGAGATAAAGATTAAAACTTGTAATTCACATATAGTCCCTAATAAGATTTGTGCATTAATTACTTATGATAAGTTAATTTTTTCACTGCTTAATTAGTTAATTTGAGAAAATGGACGAGAGATTTCCTTTTTACTAAAAAATGAGTTAAGAGATAAGAGATTATTGAAGTAAACATTATAAAGATTAATAATTTCTAATTATGCAATGAATAGTTTTGTTTGTCTTTGCACGTAGTTGATTTGATCATAAATTAAATTCGCTGTAGTATTATAATGCTAAGATTTTTGCACAGTTTATGATTGGTTCATGGTGTAAAAAATCTTTATTCTATGATTTCCTTAATTTTTCCCTGTTCATTGGATACATTTGATCCAAACATTTCCTTACAAATTAAACAATAAAATATGAAAACAATGATATGGAAAACACAGAGACCCTAATTATGAAGGAGCAAAGTAGAAAAATCAATTCCCTTGGACTTGTAATATCCCTTTTCTGCGTTAGTCAATCTACCCTGGAACATCCTCCACTCCATGCCACACCTCTCCTTCACCTGCCACCAATACCAAATGAAATCAACCACATATTTCAGAATCAAACTCCATTAAACACCCAACATAACAGTACAAAACTGCTTCTTCCTCAGCTTAGGTAACAATTCTAAAACCAGTACACATTATATGCAGAGAAATCTGAGTAGCATTAGACATTATTTGTTATTATTAGCTGAAGTTTGTAGATTTTGATAAATTTTAACCAATAATAATGTTATTCATTGAAAGGTGCATAACATACAGCTCGCCATGCAGGTTTCCCAGTAGTTTGTGCTTCTCCCTGACAAGCACAAAGGAAAGCAAATAAGTAATATATAGCTACATTTGAGTGAATAATCAACATTGAATATGATAGGAATAATCATGGAAAAATAATTACCTGATTTCCTAGTGAGGGAATACCTTGGTGAACAATCCACTGAGCATCAACAACTCCAATTTTCTCATGGGCAGGCTATAACATAAGAAGTATCAGTTTACCATTGATATCATTTTTATAGAGAGTAAAGGAATCAGGTAATAGACTCACCTCAACGCATTTTCTAAAAGAAAAATCAAGACCCCATCCATGCACAAATTCATTCTGCAATCAGTAGTGTGTTTCAATCATAAACTTAATAGAAACCATAAACAATTGAGTAATTCTAGCATGGACAATTGGCTACAGAAATTTAGACACAACAAATCAATGTTATGTTGATCATTTTTATTGGTATGAAGTGGTCTTGATATGCAGGAACTATTCTAAATAGCTTATACGCAGAGATGTCTGAAAATAAAATAGAGTAACCATTGTACCTGAATCATATACCAGACACAGCGCCATGCACTTCGTGAAAACACTGGAGCCATAATCTCAACAAACCTGCATGTTGACACTATTAATACAGCATGGTGGAAGCAGATAAAAATGGAATAAGGATTTTTACACCCCAAAAAAATAAATGATTATTTGAGAGTTACTTACGCTGCACAAGGAGGTAGAAGAGGGAACCTACACCTTCCTGCCTCCACTGCTTCTCTAGTAGAAATCAAAGAAATAAACAGTCAAGAATCTCACATTATTTAACAAAAAGCACAAGAAAACTGGTAAGCATAGGAGGTTCACATCACTCATACTTGTGAACTTCACTATTTTCTCTTTTCTTTGTCATATTCCAACACACCCCTTTTGTACTTTTACTAGGTTCCAAGGCAGGCTGTGATATCTCCAAGCCATACTTCCTCACCAGTTTTAGGTATCTGCAATTGGAATTAGAGGGGCACTCAAACTTTCTTAACAATGCCAAAAGTCAAAGAAAATACGTAATTACATACCATATCTATTACTTACTCTTCTGCATTGAAATTCTCAACCCCTAGGTCTTCATCCCACATGAAAATATAGTCATATGGTGCCACAATGTCTGGATGTAGAAACCTCTTGGCGTACCACCTGAGAGGAGAAAGAAATAACAAACCACTTTTAAGATTGGTCAACAATATTGGCTGAAAATGTCCATGTGAAAATTTAAGCAGAGAACTTTTTTACCATTTGGTTTGTTTAGGAACACTGACATGAATTGCCTGTTTTGACCACTCAAACTCATCCCATTCCGTTGTTCGGCCATCATAATGAAATAGAAGGATTGTGAAATCCTTTGAAAACTGTTCAAATGACATCTAGTTTAAACACGCGTCCACAAGCCTACGCAGAGGGAGAAAGAAAGAGAACGGGAGAAAACCTTTTTCACAGCTGCATCGATATTCTTTCTCTGCTCATACCCCACAGTGAAGGTCACAAGATACTTTGGTATAAAGGTTAAATCCTGCAAATAGAAGTTTGATCAAATTCTCTGTATAAACCAAAAGTATTAGATGCACCACTAGTCCAAGATACGGAACAGCATCAAACAAAAACAGAAAACTATAAATGAAAAACACATGTATTCACTGTTCAATATTCCTCTCCAGATTATTCCAATCTTGTATTTAGGGAGTCATTTTTGTTTTCTCCGATGAAAGCAAGTAAACAATGTTGTCAAACAATCCTATAGTACGATGTTAAAGATCTGCATTTTGCAGAATAAGAAACTTAATATGGTGCTTTAAGTTTAGGAGTGTTCTTATTAAATACACATGGACTATATTTTTGAGTTAGAATCTATATTGTATACGTCATTGAATAAGACTTCTTTCACCCTTTTATTAACTATTGCATAATGTTTAACAACACCTTAATTAAACTATCTTTAGCTGCATTTTATATAAGAAGAAACTTATATACAGATAGCTATCTTTATGTTGTTCTTAGATCATGAATAAAGTTTCACTTTGATAATCTATATAACAAAACATTTCATTTTAAGTGTTAATGTGCATTATCAACATCAAACTCTAATTAGAGAACACACGAAATATATTACTCTGCATCTACATTGAGCACATAAACTTCACCTCACTAGGAACACCCGACAATCTTCGCAAAAATAAGTCCGATTCTGCTTTAACAATTCCAGGAGCTAATCTTTCTGCCCCTCTTGGATTTGTTGGAACCCAAATCTGTATACAAACATGAAAACAAGTTGCAATTGTCTGATCATCATCTTACAGACTTTAACATCATATTTTCAAATACTATATAATATACAGTAGAAGTTCTTCAACAATTATATTTTTGTAATTGATTAATAAAAAACAAAAGGATAGATAGGAAAAGAAGAGCCAAGAGGTCTTATGAATCTTGCTACATTTAATTTTCCTTCTCCACTGTTTTCAGATAAAATCGTAAAACTCTAATAATATCTCATTTTCTTCGTTACATTTGATTCGATCACCAACACTGTTTCTGTTCACAAGGAATTCTGTTTTCAATATTGTAGTGATTATACTACAGCTCTACTTGGGAATAAAACAACTCTAAAGGCAATCACTTTCTCACATCGTTTACTCAGTCTAAATTTACCCTCTATACTCCCTCAGGAGACTTTAACTGCTACAACCCTTTGATGCATGATGATGCTAAATTAGTAAGGTGCTAAACCACTATACAATTGAATAAAATCTGTTTTCCCCCTAACTTTCTAGAATCACTGTATCCCTACAATTTCCAAGTCCTTCACATGGTTGACTGGAAGAGAAGCATTGACTGGAAGAGAAACATACCTTTGTTGGGTCACTTTGAAACTGATTTTGGGACGTGGTGCTACTATCTATATACTTTTCCTGTACACAAGAGAGATGAAGCAGGCCATATGGTAGGTTCAACTACAAATTGTTAAGCACCATTAGAGTTACTTCCATGATCAAGCTAACAAACATCAAACCATATGAACAAATGCCCTCTCAAGCATAGGTTACGTCAGGAATAAGACATTCAATTTCTGCACCTTTGTTATGGACAGTGGTGGGAGTGATAATCCTATGATTAAGCCCAAAAATCCTCCAACAAAAAGTATCAAAACATGTCTCATGCTTTCATTCGGCCTCCTAACAGCAAAACTGCAGGCAACAAAATGCAAATGTCAATTCAAGGTAGTAGCTGACTTCAATTATAGCACATGTAAAATTTCTTAAGAACAAGCACAGCAACAAAGTTATGTATCTCCAAAGATTATACCTGCGAGCGGTCACCATTTTCTGATTGTTTCCTCCATATATGAAACTAGGTCGCTTGTTAAAAACCCTGTTGAAAGTGAAAATAAGACAACAAAGAAGTTCAACAAAGGCAACCAGATTACCATTGAAAAGAACAAAAGGAAAACACACACATACATGGTAAGAGAGAAAAATATCATACTTTGGAATATACCACCACCCCAAATAGTTATCTAGTGAGACTCATAAATCAGATTAGTTATACTTCCACTGTGAAGGTGTTTGTTCCACTTCCACAACCCAAGTGGAAAGGTCATCACAGGATTTTCTTAATAGTTTTTTCCAACATATAAATAAAGTGACAATTGTAGAAGTCTGAATCCTCTGGAAAGCAGGTCTTATAAGTGTGATCCAAGAAATAGCAAAAGGAACCAAATTTAAAAAAAGAAGCCACTGTTGAAACTGATGAACCATAACTAAGTAACGCATGTGCTTTTTCCCCTAATAACTCTCCAAGTAACCTGTGAAGTTTCTTTGACAAATTAAGAAGCACAATCACGTTATATCCAGCTCAGTGGCTCAGAAATTAAGAAACTACGTCCACTTTTTTCTAATACAAGAAATGTACTACCCCACAAATTTTTTCAACTCAATTTTATTATTTAGTGAAGTTTATGGAACTCTTCCTAAATAACACACCATTTGATTTGAGAGCTTTAAAAAACACCATTTGATAATTGAATTTTTTATACAGTAGTAGATAAGTTCTGAATTAGACCCTCAGTGTTATAAGTTATAACAGTACTCATTAGACGAAACACTCCTTATAATCTGTTTGGTTTGAAGAAAAGATTTGAGAAAGTGAATTTGGAGTGATTTGAATAGAAAATGTGAAGGAAGTAAGGTTGTTTGGACTTTGTGATAAAAGTTTATTGAAATCCGTAAATGATGTGATGATTGTAATTTTTTTTTTAAATGTGTAAAATATAAGTTAGTAAATTTAGCTTTGTTATAAAAAATATAATTTTTTTTTAATTAATAATAATATTATTATATAAATTTATTTATTTCACACTATATTTATTTTTATTATTATTATTGTTATTTATTATTTGATTAATAATATTAATGATATTTTATCAAACAAGATTAAAATAATGTTTAAAATTGACAGAAATTATGTTTACTTTTCAGAAGGATAAGAGTTTAGTAAGACTTGGTACACGTGTGTTTCTCATGGAATCACGAGACCACGACACACTATCGAGGAACCTCATTTCTTATTTGATTGTCTTTCCACACTTTCAATTTCTTCCTAATAAGCTAATAAAAACAATCTATTTCCCTCCAGATCACTCCTACTTTATTGTGATTATATATATAATTCTATAATATGTTTTAAATAAAATATTATATTATAATAAAATAACTGTTTTAGGTGTTAAGTGAATGAAATTGTGTGAATGTATCATTGGCTTTTTAGGGTTTGGAAAATAAACCTTGGATAAATATGATTCATGTTATCTTCAAGACAATCTATTGTCACTAAACCTTCTGAAAAGTGATTTTTTTTTCTTTCTAAAAGTGTAATTTAAGTGTCATTTGTTTTTGAAAAAACTTCTTATTAACACACTAACTATTACTTTCAAAATATCAATTAAGTTTCCCTAAAATAGCAATAATTTAACTAAAATGATAATAATAAGTTATTCAAAGACTTCAATAACAACAAATGATATAATTTAAAATGCATAACATCAATAAATGACTAATTTGAAATATTAATTTTGGTTTAAATCGATGAAAAAATAATTTCAATAATATGAATAAAAAAATAACATATCAATATTAATTAAAATAATAATTTTATTAATGTTGTTAAAAGATTTGTTGACATCAACTACAAAATATCTTGATTAAGGAACAAATTAATGATATTTCGAATAAGGTTGAACATGAGATTATATGAAAAGAAGAAAGAACATTAAGAACTTCATATTTTTACTTTTAGGTCAAATTTAAAATTTTTACAATTCTAAGTAATGAAATTGCTTTAATTAATTTATAGAATTTTAATTTATTTTAAAATTTCCTGTCTAAATAACATATTTCAAATTTTCTATAAAATAAATTATACAATATATATATATATATATCACAAAATCCACACAAATTTATACAACAAAATAAGTTATTGAAATTTATATAATTCTGAATACAAGTGATTTTTTTAATCTTGTGATCTTTGACTGAATACCATAATTTTTTCAAATGTTTAAAAATCTTGATTAAATATTACATTATTTGTTTTATAAAAATATTTTGAAATTGGACACTAAGTTATGTGTTTTTCTAATGACTAAAGGTCATTTCTGAATTCAAGGTTTCTGAAATTTAGGTCACAGGAAATTACAAGAACTAATATTACTGTTTACCAACCAAAGAATGTGAACGCGGTTTTGTTGGAATTGGAAACAATTTATTTGGTAAAACATGTTTTGGGATTATGTGTTTCTCCGTTACGACACCAATAAACTATTTTCAATTTGACATCCCTTGGAATTCGTGAAACGTAATGTGTCCTTAATATTCGGGAAACTATTTAAAGCAGAGAGAAAAGTATGCTTCAAGGAACCTCATTCACCACATTACAAGTTACTTTAATAACTGAAAAAGGTGGAACCAAAAAAAATCTCATACCCGAAAACCACACACCTAAGAAAATAATCCTGGTCATAACCATCACAGGAAAAAGGTGGCAAAGCATTTTATGTTCAAATTCCACACCGAAATTGTTGAAAAGCACCTGTGATCTTTTCCGACACAACTTTATTTGATTATAAACATAAAGAAAAGAAACGATACGGATAAATGAAATAGAAATATCAAATTTTAAATAGTTATTTGCGAAGAAAAACAAATAATTTTCTTTCTATCTCTTTTCATTTTATAACTTACGTTCCTATTTAAGTTATAATTTGACAAATGAATTTTTTAACATGATTTGTTTACAGGTTCAACCAGGGCTTCCTTATCAGATCTAAATTGTGTATACCTTTACACGGTATTGCATTCGTATTCCCTGCAAGCAAACGTTCCTAAAACAAAGAATATTATAATCAAATACACTACTTACAGTAAGTTTCATTTACCTATATTATCTAATTCTCTAACTCCCAACACTGCAACCCCGCATTGAACTGTTGTTTAGGACACTGAATTATAAGTGCAAGTAACTTGTGCCACAAACTTTTTAAAAAAAAACTATATATCATGCAAAATCGAACTCAACAATGGTGATGGCTGTGTACAAGTCAACTTCTGCCGTTTTCCCCACTAAGGAGTAGTTGAATTGAACATATCTACTTCCACGGCCTTGTAATATGCATCTTCTGCATTTGCCAACCGACTCTGGAACATTGTCCACTCCTTTTTGCACCTCTCCCTCACCTGCCACCGACACCATGGACATGGTTCATCATCATGCATATTATTATTTAGTAACCGAAGTATTTGCGTAAAATAACAAGTATGAAAAGCAAAACATTACATAGATATGAGAGAGACATATAAAACTGTATGAAACAGGCATAATATAACATACCCCTTGCCATGGTGCCTTCCCAGATTCTGATTCTCCCTACAAAAAAAAACACAGAAAAAGATGCATATCTTACATCGGCAATATGAATACAACTAATGAGACTAACATTAATAATCATGGAAAACAAATTACCTGACTCCCTAGTGAGGGAACACTTTGATGAATAATCCACTGAGAATCAACAACGCCAATCTTCTCATGTGCAGGCTACATGATAATAAGAGATATTTGTTTGATGTTAAGGGTTTAATAGGATAGCAACTGCAATTAAAGAAAATCAAAATTTGATGAATTGATGAGACAGCAGACTCACCTCAACACATTTTCTAAGAGCAAAATCCAGGCCCCACCCGTGGACCAAATCATTCTGAAATGCCCAGAATGGTACAATCTTAATTAAAGAGCGATTAAACAGACATTAAACAACAAGCCAATGAATATTTGCAAAAAATAATAAGAGTAAACTTTAACCTGAATCATATGCCACACACAACGCCATGCATCACGTGAAAAAACTGGAGCCATAATCTCAACAAAACTGCATGGGTAACAACAAAATTGGATACCGTTTGGTATGAATAGATAATACAACAATTATACTGCAAATTGATACCTACGCTGCACAAGGAGGCAGATGGGGATCACTACACCATCCTGGTTTTTCTTCCGTTTCTCTGATTGAAATCACAAAAAGTAAGCAGTAACTTATTACACATTCTTATTCTTATACATAAGAAGCGCCAGAAGAAAACTAGCACTAGAGTCCTCTTACTTGTGAACTTCGCGATCACCCAGTCTCTTTGTCATTTGCCATGTCAACCCTTTATTAGGTTCCAAACCAGGCTGCGAAATCTCCAATCCATGCTTCTTCACAAGTTTTAAGTATCTGCGAATGACATTAGAGCATATCAAACTTCATGAGTAAAATAAAAATAAAACATCAAGTATACAAAAGTACATGTAATAATTGTTTTGATTCATTATCAATTACAGAAATTTCTGACACTGCCATCTAATCACATATTACCACATTTCAAAGGTAACATAATGACTGACTAACTAACTTAAAGACAATCTTTTTAGAAAAATTAACAAATAATCAGATGATACCGTAAAACTTTACACGGATATAAAAAATTAAACTTTGTCTTGTATCATTAAAAACTCACTGCTCTGCATTAAAATGTTCAACACCCAGGTCTTCATCCCATATAAAAATATAGTCATATGGTGCCACAATGTCTGGATGCAGAAACCGTTTGGCATACCACCTAGAAGGGAAAACAATTAAATGCTTAATATCATCAATATTTCATTACCAGAACACTTTTGGTTTAGTTGGGAAAACAACAATAACGGTAAAAGTAGCTATGAAGATTTGGCACCCAATACTTATGATTGAGAACAATGGATTCTTACCATTTGGTCTGTTTGCGAACACTCACATGAATTGCCCGTTTTGACCACTCAAACTCATCCCATTCAGTTGTTTGGCCATCATAATGAAATAGAACTATTGTAAAGTTCTCTGAGAACTGTTCCAAATTACAAAACTACTTTAAAGACCCAAAACAAGCTTAACCATCAGAAAAAGGAAAAAAAAAACTAATAGTTACCTTTTTCACATTTGCATCAATATTATATCTCTGGTTATGACCGACAGTGAAAGTCACAAGGTACTTTGGCTTTAAGGTTAAATCCTGCAAGCAGAAACTTAATGAAATGCCTTGTATGATATACCGCAATAAAAGCATCAGGGGCCTCTCCAGTCCAAAATTTTACAGACTGGCCAAATAACAAACATATAAAAAATCAAGCTAGAAGAAAAATGCACATGTGCCAAGCAACAAAAGTTTTCTAGACTGTATTCTTTCCCAAATTATCTCAATCTTGTAATTGAGGGGTTACATCGATTTTCCTTCATCAAAACAAAGAATCTGGTCAAAACATATAAGTTTGCGTTTGGATGCCCATTGACAAAATTGATTTTCCATAATTGATTACAGTTAAAATTGATTTTGAAGTAATGTGATTTAAGTTTGGATGTCTTTACTATAAAAACAAGATAGTATTAAAACTCAGCATAAATTTTTTATCCAACTGAAAAAATATCCAAAGTTGTAACCATAATAATTTCCTCAACATAAAACCAAACATATGAAATTTATCTAAAATTCCATTAATTGTATCTCAAGGTGATTCTAGAAAATCCAACGTGAAATCAAACATGCATGAAGTCTTCTTTAACAAGTTTATTAACAACAGTAACAGTACCTTAATTTGCATTTATATGCATATGCATGCAAAAGAACATGTTTTCTATGTTTTAACCCTCAGATATGCTCCCGAAGAAAGAAGGAAAAGAAATAAGAAAGTTGTTTTAGGATACACACCTCACTGGGCTGACCCCACAATCTACGCAAATAAAAGTCTGTCTCAGCTTCAATAATCTCAGGAGGTAATCTTTCTGCGCCTCTTGGATTTGATGGAACCCATATCTGCAATGCCGAATCATGAAATTTGCAGCAATTATTCTTCAGACTTTAATAAACCAGTTTCCCAATATTGTATAATACAAAATCATACCCAAGAGCCACTAACAAATTAATCATGTGGCCTTTTTGCACCTCTTATTTAATTTTTCCAATTTTGTAACATCACCACACAGCACTAATTTCCTACTCTCTTCCTTGCATTTGAATCAAGGATTTACCAAAGCACATCGTTTCTGCTGGTAAGGAATTTTGCTTTTCACATTTCAACTTCCCTAGACTGTTGATGGTGAAGTAGTTTGTGGGTGTGCGAGAGAGGGAGACAGAGAGAGAGACAGCTTTTCTAAGCATATCTTAACTTCAGTTAAATAATTTATGAATTCACAAATTTACTCAAGAATGCATAATGATTAATTTTAGGCTCAGCAGTCTGTTGCATGACTGAAAGGAAGATTTACATTAAGGAAAGCCAGCCAGCCAGTTTAAATCTTGTTTGTTACTACAGCTGTATTTCCTTTGAAATAAATAACTGAAAGGGAAGCAGAAGACTAACAGAAATGAATAATTTCAGCACCCCTATTTACTCGGAAACTCAAGTTTCCATCCACTTAATCTGGAGAGCCTATCCACTACAACCCATTAAAGCATGATTCTCAATACCTCAATTTAAAATTGTAAACTGACATTAATTGAAAAAATTTACTTCATTCTTCTTGTCCATTTACTCATTACACTTTCTATACCATCCTTCATTCAACAAATAATGTGCATGAAACTTTGAAGAGATTGTGAAATCTGTTCCAACTATACTATTCAATTATATCTTTTTCATTCTCAATGAAAGAAGTTATACAGATATTAACTTTCTTGCATCCAGCAATTTTAATGTCCTTAACAAGGCTGACATGAGCTGTGTACCTTCAACGTATCATTTATTAACTGCTGCTGTGATGAGTCGCCGTTATTATTTTTTACAGAAGACGGTGCATTGCCAACTGCATATTTCTCTTGAATGTAAGAAATGTCAATCGCAGGAAGCAGGCTGGATGGGAGATTCAACTGCAAATCGTTAAAGAGCCATTGGAGTTTAATTATTAAGTCCAACAACATTCATATTTAACCATCAAATGCTGAAGCACAAGGTATGCCTAACAGTAAGGTACTAAAAGTTTGCACCTTTGTAGTCAATGCCGGAAAGGACACTCCAATAAAGAAGCCAAAAACTATTCCAACAAAAGTTGTCACAATAAGTCTCATACTATCACTTGGTTTCCTATTGGTAGAACTGTATTCAGCAATATGCAAGTGTCAATTCAATTTAGTTTCTGATGTAAACTAGAACATTTGAAATTTCTTGAAATGACAAACAACATAAACAAAGTTGGTCATCCATGAATACTAGACCTGCGTGTACTGATCCCCATTATATCCAAGCTTTTCTGATTGTATGTTCATAAAACTATACACGAGAGCTTTTCTTCTTCACTAGTTAGCAAGGCACGCATCCCCCATATAAGGAGCAAGATACTTGTTATAAGAAAACAGGCCCTGTAGAAAGTACAAAGAACCAACTAAACATGTTACAGAATGGAACTAGAAAATGGTTTTAAAAAAAGAGGAACATACACCATGGTATGAGACAAAAAGATTAGACTTCGATACAATATCCCACTGCTGCCAAAAGAATATCCTGTTAGAATATTATAAATTATACGTATTATTGATAGTTGTACTGTACCACACTAATACTTTGTTGATTTGGTAAAACATCTGTGCGATGATTCTGTATTCTTCATTATTAGAAGAGAGAAGAAAATACTTTATTTCTCTATTCTGTTTTAATAAAATAGCCACTGATGTACAGACAGAATTAATGCCAAAGAGGAAACCAAATCTGTTGTAATCAAGAAGTAACAAATAGCCTATCATCTACAATCTGATCATAATTTTATTCAAATCTGATTCTGAACAGATTTATTACAAAATCAAATCAAGGCATAAATAGGAAATAATTGATACAAAAATAAAGAAAAATTTGTGACCCCCCTATATGGAACTCGATATTTGGGCTTTGAGTGTTGATCCTTTTTTCTTAAAAAAAAAACTTTTCTTGGAGCATTCAAGTGTCTTAAGATTCTACAGACCACTCATTCAGGTTGACTATAGACAAAAATTTCAATGTTATTTACCATGAGATTCCTCTCGAGCACTTCCTCAAATAACCCTTCTTGATCTCCGTTTTCTTTTCCCAGGACAAAAAAATATACAATCTACTCTTATACTTATGCCTTTTGGGGCCTTGGTTTTGGTTGTACATGTAAATTCGACTCTTCTCAATAGACTTCAACCAAACCACCTTAATTGATTTGGTTATTTATTTACCATGAGATTTCTCTCGAGCACTTCCCCAAATATCTCTTCTTGTTCTTCATCTTCCTTTCCTCTTTCTAGGACCAAAAAAATCATACAATCTACTCCTCATACTAGAGCCTTCTGAGGCCTTCCTTCTACATGTACATTCTACTCTTCTCAATAGACTCCAAACCACCTTAATTGATTTTATGTTATTTTTTCTTTGTTGGTATCGCACCAATCTCTCTTCATGCACATTCATTTTGTATCTTGTCTTTTCTTGTATGGCCACACATCCCTCTTATCATTCATTCTCACTTCTACTCCTGCAACTTTTTCTGTCGTTGTGCCTTCAAAGTCCAACACCCAAAACCATAAAGTCTAGTCAGATCATAGTAATATGATAAATCTTGTCTTTGTGTTTGGTAGGTACTTTGAGGTCACAAATAACCCTTGATGTCTTTCTTCACTTTAGTCACCCCACTTGTATCATATTACAACACCCTCATTAATTTCCCCATTGTTTTGTAGTTTTGATCCCAAATACTTAAACTTAAAAACATGTGGTATGATATCTTCTCCCACTTTTACTTCCACATCAATTCTTCTTGTCATTTGCTAAAATTGTAATGTTTCCTATGTTTAAGTTGAGTGTTCTTCATTTGATTCTCAAAACCAAAACTATATCATCTGCACAAACCATGCAATAAGGAATAGAATTCTGTATGTCCCTAGTAAGCACATCCGTGATTAGATTAAACAAGAGAACTTTAGCCTAAGTCATGGTGTAATCCTGTTCCTATTGGAAAAACCATAATCTCAACTCTTAATGTTTTTCACACCAGTTACCCCCCACGTACATGTCTTATGCAGCCCAAATATGAGCACTCAACATTCTTGTACAAAATATTCTACAACAGTTTTCTTAACACTCAATCATAAGCTTTTTCCAAGATAAGAAAAAACCATGTTAGTTTCTTTGCTAATTATCTTTCCATCAGCCTCTGTAAAGGATAAATTGCTTTCTGTTATAGGCCTTCTCAGCATAAAACCAAATTGATTCTCTACAATCCATGTCTTCAACTTAATCTACTCTTAGTAACCTTTTCCCATAGTCTCATGGGGTGACTATAATTAGCACAATTATGAATTTTCCCTATGTTCTTAAATATAGGGATCAAAGTGTTCTCCTCCACTCATTTGACTTTTTCTTGGTCTCACAAACAAATCTAGCTGCCCATTTACATCAGTTTGGTTATGCAACATTCCATTCCACGAGTAGTTCCCCTGCTTTAGTTATGCGAATACTTCTGTTATTGTTGTTTGAAACCATATTTAGTTTTCACGGTTTATTTCACCCATGTTAGCTACGCTTCCCAACCAATGAGACATCTTCGCTTCCAACCACAAGCTGTTTTCAAGCCACATTAAGTTTTCAAGGTTTTTGAAGCTCCAAAATTCTTTATGCTTGAAGCTTGCAAATGTTGTTTCTGATTTAATAATTTGGAGAGTTTAGGACTTGATGTGCATGATTGTTTGTATGCATCTTCTTATTCCATCAGTGTCCCTTCCTCCTTGGCCATGCCACATTCTGACCATCTCACCATCTGTCTGTGAACGACCCCATTCATATTTAATGTTTTAATCTCATCTGACCATCTAGTCATATTTTTGTTGTCTATCCAGCAGTTATTCAACTTTTCAATGTCTCATCTACTATGTTGTCTTTCCAGCTTCTCAGATTGGGGGAAACATTAGACTTTCAGGTTCTTCTAACAGTGTGTTTACAAGTAACAAGCTAAGATCTTAGCAAGCTTCAACTTTATCGGAAGAATTCGAATATCAAAACTGTCAGTGTTTTAGGAGTCATATCTATATTACTAATCTCATGGACTTCTCCATGTATTAGTCGTACTTCATTAATACTAGAACTACATTAATAGTGAAAGGATTTTATTACTCTAAAGTAAAGAATTTAGTTTAGAACCAAAACCAAAGGTAAGGAGTTATGTCCCTAATGAAAAAATAGATTCGAACAACTTCATATGTTGTTTTAAATCACGTAGATACATTTTGTCACAATTTAAACACTCAGTCACATCAATTATCAGCTTCCCTTTTTCATATAACCCCAAAATTTCAACAGTCTGTCAACTTGAATTCTCCGATTACAAAGACGTTTCACTCCCTCATCCCAATTCTTGAAAAAACAAAATAAAATTAAATAAACCATAAGCAAGAAAATCACGTGCTGCTTTTCTCCAAATAACTACCGCAAGCAACGTTTAAGCAACCAAGGAATGTCCCCAAAATACTCCGAGATTAAGTAACCATGTGTCATTTTCCCCAATTACAAGGAACAACAAAGGAAAAATTAATGACAGCAAGTGCCAGAATAATATATATTACACGATCTCTAAAAACCGTAAAAAGACAATAGAAGAGGGGAGAAGGAGAAGCGCACCAGAAACTGGAAGCAAGATCTGGCAAAGAGAGTGGGTTTTAAGTGGAAAAACAAGAATCAGGGTGGTTGCTGGGAAGCGAAATCTGAGGTTTGCGGCAATGGTGGTGGTGGTGATGGAGTTCTTCGAGGAGAGGAACAATGGTGAAAAAGAAAGGATTTAGCAGAAAGAGTAAACAAGAATTGTGTTTGGAATCTTCTCTCTTAGGTTTGGGTTTGTAACACCGCCAAACCCAACACCCATTTCGCTTTGCTTTTAGCACTTCGGTCTTCGTTTTGGTGTGCAACTTCTTCCTCAGAAAATTGGTACACAAACTTTAAAGAGAGACGAATATTTGAACTTATAACTACTGTTGTCGTAATTTTTTTGCTTTCACCTGAATCTGTTGCACAGTAAGATCTGAACGGATAATTGTCACTGCGCAAAATTCAAGCGGAAAAATGGTTAAGTCACACTTTTCAACTATTTTTCTTTTACGGCACCCTTCTCCTTTCCTTTCTAAAGTCACATCCACATGCAAAATTTACCATTCTGCCCAGAGATTACCATTATAAAAAAATTAAAAATTTGACTAAGATGTATTTGGAAACATAATTTTTTTAATGTAATTTTAACTTTTTATTTCTTACCATATAAAACTCGTGTTGGATATACATAATTTTGTTTCATATACTTAATGAATATTTTGTTTATCTACTTTTTTTAAAGTTGTATTTTTAGTGGAAGAAATTTATAAATCATATTTATCAAATATAACTTTAATAAAAAAAAAAGAAAAAATAGAAATCATGTTTAGTAATTACGATTTCTATAAAGAAAATATGTTTATTAAAAAAATAACAAAAAAAATATACAAAATGACATCGCATGTATCAAATAGAACTTCGCTATTACTAATAATGAAAAGTTAAAATTATATCTCTGGAGAACAACTTGTACAATTTTCTAATTCTTTTATCATTTGTCTATTCTAATTATTTCTTATAGTAAAATGATAAATTTTCGTAGCCAGATTTATATTTATTATCTAATTAATTTACTTGTTCTTTTATTATTAGTTAAATATTTAAAAACAGAAGTATACAGTTTTAATTTTAAAACAACTTAAAAACTAGTGAACCTTTTGTAAAATATTTTTTTGTGAATTTTAATTTTTTAATAATAGAAATAATCATCGACAAAGTTAATGATTAATGTCAATGTAGAAAATATAAGTATTGATTAAATGGTTAATGATTTTGGTTCTTTGACCTTAAAAGCATTGATTTGATTTGATAGAAAGAATCACAAAAAATAAGAAAAATACACGAGTCTTCGTGTCTATGACATACAGAAATTAAATATAAAAGTTAATATTTCAGTTTCAAAACAATGACCATGTAAGTATTTGTTTTAACAATTCATCAAAACGAACAATGTAATTATTTAAATAACAAAGTAACTAAATTAATATATTCTTGTAATAACAATAATAATACAATTAAATTTGATGTCCTGTGACAAATAATAAGAATCTAATTAAAAAAATGTCAAATTATATGTAAATTGAAGCAATATTGATCGATATGTTGAAATTTTTTTTTCTGATGTACCTCTATGCAATAAAGTGACAATACAGGTTTAATATTCGTATAAAAGGCAAATAAAAAAATGTTGATAAAAGTTGGTAGATTGATGGGTTAACTCATTTTAAAAATGCAGAAAAAATAATAAATATTTTAATGAAATTAATAGATAATTCAAATTCAAACTAATAGTTATGTATGTAGTATAAAATAAAATAAGAATACATGAATTAAAAGAAAAAAAGAAAAATAATAATATTTCAAATAACAATCTGGCTAGAAAAAAAAAAATTGGGATAAGTAAGTTTGGCGGTTCAATATATTTTGTTACCCCTATTCTTCGATGCTTAAGACGCGTCGAAAATTACAAGTTGGTAAAGAATTATTAAAGATATTCTATAAAAATATAATATGTATAAAATAATTATTTAGTAATTTATACTCAATTGTATTTTACTAAAATATTATAATAATTCATAATTATATATATATATATATATATTTAACTTAAACTTGAATTTAAACTTGAGAAAAATATTATTTTTTTATGCTTAAAGTATTAGTTGTATGTAGAGACAGTTAAAAAATTAAACAATTTCAAATAATAAGTCAAAATCTTGAAGAGTTGTTTCAAATAATTACATTTTTTTAGAAAAAGCTCATAAACATCTGCAGTGGAAATTTATGTGTAATTGTGAATAACATAATATATGTAGCACACTGACACAATATAACACGGACACAGAGACGAAAATACATAAAATCTCTAAAATGTAGGATATGGAAACACGAATTTATATTATATAATTATAAATTATATAAATTGATAATAAAGATGTATGTGCATAAGTATATTTCAAATTATTTTTTGAGCAGAAAAATGTCTTTCATGATTAGTTCACAAATATTTTTTATTTATTTTTATAATAATAATAACAATTTATATAATAAAATTTTAATTTTTTTAAATAATAACATAATATTAGAATTATCAAAAATTTAATAAATATTTTTTGAATTATTCATTTCATAGATACGTGTTTTACGGTATCATGCGGGAGGTACGTACAATACGACATGCCATTTACATAAATCATAAGTCTCATAATTAACCTTGTTTTCACTTTTTCCTTCCTTTCCTTTTCACTTTACCTTTTGTTTTTCATTTCATTTTCTCTCTCAGTTTAAAAAAAAACTATTTTTCATTTTGGCTTTGTTGTCGTCTTGCACGAAAGGATCTACCCATCCAACTAATTCGACCTGTCACCTCACCATATACATTTCACCTAATAAAAAATACTTATATATATATATATATATTACTTCTGTCACTATTATATATATTAAGTTCTTAACCCTTTAAGAATGAATTGTTTCTGTTACAAAATATTTAAAAAACACTGATTAATTCACAACTTTTAACATAAAAAGTAGCTTTGAATTCTTAATTTATTCTTTTAAAGTCACGTTTTATTTTTCTGCTCACATGAACTTCACTTTTACTTGAAAAAAAATATTTGTTAATATTAAAAAAATAGTTGAAATTATATAAATAAGTCAAATAAAAATGCTGTAAAAACTTATATTTTAAAAATATGTGGTGTGAGATACCAATTAGTAAAATATAATCAAATAAAATAAAATTTCAGCCACAAGTTAAATTAGTTGATAATTTTTTTTTTCAAATAATCAAACAAAAAATAAGTTTAAACATTAGTAGAAAAAGAAATTAAGATATCTATAAGTGAAAAAGTCGTAAAACTAAAATTTCTATACGACTGGATTTTTTTTATCAATAAATAAATAAATAAATTAAAATGCTCTAACCCTTGTATAAAAGTACCACTTATAAGTCTTAATCCATAAAGTTTAGACGGATACAACTAACCAATTTTTTCTTATATATGCAAATTAAATAAAATTAAGCTAAATACTTTTAGGTCTTTTTCACCATACTTTGATATTTAATTAATAAATAAATATTAATGGTTGAAGGATAAGATTACTTGTTCATATATATTTAGAAATAAAGTTCAATAAAACGGGTTCGTTAAATTTGACTATATTCTGTCAACACTCATGATTTTTTTTTAAGAGTATATTTAACTTTTTTTATATATCATCTTTCAATTTTGTATTATAGCAAAAAAACAACAATAATAATAGTAAAAATAATTTTTTAAAAATAACAATAAGAGGAATAAAATTAATAATAAAAAATATTAATTGTAAGAATAAATATTTGAGTCTGAGTTTATACTGTTAAGTTGCCCGTGTCAAACCAAGAAGAAATACACACAAATTTATTTGTTTGTACTACATTCATATCAAATATTTCAAACATGCATAACGCAGTTTAGTCATTGTTGGTACTTTCTTAAGGAGTAGAGACAGAAGATTGAAACACAGGCACAGATAAAAGCACTAATAATTGACATTACCATAGTTATATGGTTGCTGAAAGGGAAACTGAAGTTATATATTACAAAGAGGCACATAGAGCCTTTATTCTGAAGAAACAGTGCATGCAGAAAGGAAAGATTGTACGTACTTCAAACACTAAAAGTGCTTCCTAAACGCAAACAAAAAACTTTATATGACAAACGACAGGTCTAACTTTGAGTAGACCAAAACATGTGATGTTGGCCACTGGTTATTAGTTTTTCTTGGATGGTGGATAGTGGCCATAAGGTGGGGGATTGTAGATTGGTGGTTTCTCCAATGGTGGTGGCTCGTAAACTGGTGGTTTCTCATAAGGAGGTTTCTCGTGAGGAGGGTGGTATGGTGGGGGTGTGTACACTATTGGAGGTGGCTTCTCGTAAGGGGGTTCATACACTGGTGGTGATTTCTCATAAGGAGGTTGGTACACTGGTGGTGGCTTCTCATAACGAGGTTCGTATTCTGGTGGTGGGTTTTCACGAGGAGGTTCATATTCTGGTGGTGGTTTCTCATGAGGAGGTTGGTATTCCGGCGGTGGCTTCTCATGAGGAGGCTGGTATTCTGGTGGTGGTTTCTCATGAGGAGGTTCGTATTCTGGTGGTGGTTTCTCATGAGGAGGTTCGTATTCCGGTGGTGGCTTCTCGTGAGGAGGTTTGTATTCCGGCGGTGGCTTCTCGTGAGGAGGTTGATATTCCGGTGGTGGCTTCTCATGGGGAGGTTGGTATTCCGGTGGTGGCTTCTCATGAGGAGGTTGGTATTCCGGTGGTGGCTTCTCATGAGGAGGTTGGTATTCCGGTGGTGGCTTCTCGTGAGGAGGTTTGTATTCCGGCGGTGGCTTCTCATGAGGAGGTTGGTATTCCGGTGGTGGCTTTTCATGGGGAGGTTGGTATTCTGGTGGTGGCTTCTCATGAGGAGGTTCATATTCTGGTGGTGGTTTCTCATAAGGTGGTTCGTATTCTGGTGGTGGTGGCTTTTCATATGGTGGTGTCGTCTCATGAGGTGGTTTTTCATGAGGAGGCTGGTATTCGGGTGGTGGTTTCTCATGAGGAGGTTGGTATGCTGGTGGTGGCTTCTCATGATGAGGAGGTTGGTATTCTGGTGGTGGCTTCTCATGAGGAGGTTGGTATTCTGGAGGTGGCTTCTCATGGGGAGGTTGGTACTCCGGAGGTGGTTTTTGGTGTGGAGGTTTCTCAAGAGGAGGTTGATATTCTGGTGGAGGGTTTTCATGAGGAGGTTGATATTCTGGTGGTGGATGATGGTGATGAGGTGGTTGATACTCAGGTGGTGGCTTCTGATATGGAGGGTGGTGAGGTGGTGGTGGAGGGTGGTGGGGTGGCGGTGGTGGTGGAGGTTGGTAGGTGGGTGGTTCCTGAGTTGGAGGAGGGTCATAGAAGATGCGTGGCCTGAAAGAAGCAAAGACTGGAGTGGTGAGAATCACCACTCCAAGAAGGAGCAGAAGAAGTGAGTGTAGTAAACAACTCATATGTCTCAGTTGTTGGTGAAGAAAAAAGTCATTACACTTGGAAACTATTTATAGGAGAAAAAGATACATGCAAAATTATTTTACTTGGTATATTACTTTTTAAATTCATTTTTAAAACCAAATATGATTTTTTTTACTTATTTTATTTAAGTTTTCAAACTTAATTATTGTGCTAAATTCGGGTTTAAGTTTTCTCTGTAAGAATTCAAATACTTCTTTTAAATTTACTATGCAGAGATGCAGAGGTAAGAAAAAGAAATATTTTAAATAAAATATCTTAATAAAATATTATTATATTTTAAATTAATTTAAAAATTAGATAAAAATAAAAATATAATTAAAAAAAAAATAATTAATACGATCTTAAACATTAACAACCACAGTTAAGTATAAATAAACAAATTTCTAAAAATTTAATAATTGAAAAGAAAGTAATATTATGAGTGTAACTATACACAAATATCAAAGAATTTGCATACCGGACTTAATGGAAATTGAGGCGATTGTGTTTATCTTCATTACAGACAGCAAAAAAGTTTATTTACTGAAGTGTGCTTTTTCTTTTTAACTATTGTTTTTTAGGTGATTTATAGAATAGTGAAAAATAGCTAGAGTGATGATGAAGAATTTATCTATCTAAACAAAATTTATATAAATTGCCAGTGTAAAAGTAGATATACAAATAAAAATAGGAGAATGATATTGACCCTCATATTTTTCCACACTTTTACTTAATAATTAATAATATTATTATTTTATTTTAAAATTTTATTTGTATTTATATTTATTAATTGAATATAATATTTTATTATAAAATACGTTGTAAAGTGAAAGTAAGGTAAAAATGGGAGTGTCAAAGTCTTATAGTTTCATATAGTATGGATAAATATAAAAATAAAGTTTGTTTGACAGTCTACTAGAAAATAATTGGAATAAAATATTATATGGTATTTTGACATCTCTAAAAGGACAAAAAATACATTCATTTCATATTACTAAAAATAATAAAAATATTTATTTATTTTTGGGCTAAATATAGTTTTTTACCGAAATTGATTTTCAGTTCAAAATTTTATACAATATATCTATTGTGTATGAAAATAAATTATAATTGTGAAGTGGAACTTTAAATTAAATCAATTTTAGCGGCAGAAAAATTTATTTTAATAATTTTTATACTGTAAATATTTTAATAGTTTAAAGTTTGGATCAGAAATAAAAATCAATTTAAAAAATATATTCGATCTCTATTTTTTAATTTAAAATCTTAATATATTATATTTTAAAGTTGATTGTTACGGTGAGTTTTTTAGGAGTGTCAAAACTCTTTTGTTGTGGGTTAGATTCGTTCTTTTGGTGGGGATTTCTATCTAGCTTATAGCCGAGAAGTTTTGGTGTAGAGTTTGAGTTTTTTTTGTGGTGTATATTTTTAAATATGTTGTTTTTAATGAGTTAAAGTATTTTTAGTATTCTCGTTTATTTTATTTTAAATTTGTAACAAGAGACACTGTATTTGAATATGTTTTGACAAGAAGTATGATTTAATTAGAAAAATTAAATAAGTTCTTTATAAGTCAAAGTTAATTTGGATATATATATATATATATATATATATATATAGAGAGAGAGAGAGAGAGAGAGAGAGAGAGGAAAAAAGAAGAATTTTCTTAAAAATCATAACTTTAATGTAGAATTAAATAGGTTTTAGTAATTAAAAAATGGATCATATTAAAAATTAAAATTTCAATTTTTTAATTCTTATTGTATACTCATATTTTAATAAAATATGTGAAATTGATTCCAATATTCTTATTTTTGAATTAATGGTATTTACGTACTAATTTTGATGATGTCACATGTGAACTTACTTACTTGTAAATATTTTACCAGAATAACATATCAATATTATTAATTCAAATAAATAAAATTATTCTCACAGGATTAATATTTTACACTTATTAAATCCCAATTAAAAAATATTGAAATAATTGTAAAAGCATCAATTTTAAAAATAAAACAAAATAAAAATTATTTTATTTCTTGTTGTTTTCTTTTAAAATATTTGTGAAAAAGTTTGGTTAAATAAAGTATTTATCTATAGGTTAGTGTGTTTAAAATAAATATAAGTGCTTTGTTTTATATCGATAACGGCCACTAACTTAATACTTTTTATCAAAAATTTATAATTGAGTATTTATAATATTTCATTATCAATATAGAGGCAATTTGGTTAAATTTATCAAATAACATGGTTAAAATAATTTATTTTCATATGTTTTAATGATTAGAAAAGTGATTTATTAAAGTAAAAAATATAGAAATTTGAAACAAATGACATTTTTTATTAAGTATTTAGTAAATTAACTCTGATATAATACGAGACTATTTAAAAATGGAGTGAGTTTTAAGGATTATTTTAGATAAACTCAAAAAGTGTATGGTTAAATTTAAAAGATCAATTGAAATAAGAAATTTATTTAGAAAGAGTTTAAAAATAAATTGAGACAACTAAAAATTAAAGTTAAAAAAATTACACACTATTTCCCCTTAAAAAAATATCAAGTTTCTTTCAGCAACATGAACAAGTTCCACCGCCACAGCTTCAAAATTATGGAGGTCTATTTTTTTTTTACTTTTATTACAATTTTTTTTTTAAATTCTTATTTTGGTAATAGTTAGAACTTAGTAAAGGTTTATTTTTTACTTGCACGTAACTGACAAGTATATATAATTAAAGTCATAAATCAAATTCTTCTGGAGCTTCTGTGATAGCTTAAAATTTCGAAACCTAATAAATATAAAAAATGTGGAATTATATTCTTATTTAATGTATTGCTACGCTGGCCTAATTTGGATTTGCAGGGTTTGAGGCTCCATAGTTGCTGCCAAATTTGAGCACAGTATTTCCAACTCATGAAAGTTCATATGAAAAAGATTTCACTCAAAGAGATAATACCTTCTTTCATATTATTTTCACTCTATAGAAGGAATAACATTTTTTATTGTTGGTTGAAAGTTAATGAATTTTAATTTACATCAACAATATAATTTATATCAATTGTTTATTTCATACTTTAGCACGTAGCCATATTTAGATTCATGCATGTGTTTGTCGGAGAAAGTGACATGTTAACTAATCTTTGAAAACAATTGGAGCATGCATGGTTCTCTTGCTTGTTAATGAAAGGTCAAAAACTGTTCATTTTCTCAAATATTATTAACTAAAATGGTTGGAAATGCAAACTTTTTTAAAGTAATTTTTTACGAAATTGAGTTAGATTTAAAAGTAGACTTCTTAAATAATATAAAAATATTAATTAAAAATAAGAATATTTTATAGTTATATAAATAGTATAAATCTAACAAGAGTCTATTGAAAGGATTTCCAACACACTTCTCTTCACGCTGAGATGACAACTCGTGCGTGGGACAACATATTATGGATAGTTCGATAACGGTCTGATAGCGAGTGACACGATAGGTTCAATAAACACTTGTTAAGATAGATTTTAAATGGCTCTTATAAGTTATACCATATTATAAAGTGAACTTTAAGCCTAACTCAACCCCATAAAATCGACTCATAAAGTGAAGTTTGCACTCACTTATATATAATAAAATATTTTTATTTTTAGGCGATCTCCAACATAAATAAAAACTTCATCTTATAAAAATATAATTAACAATAATCTTATAAAAATATAATTAACAATAAACAGGATATTATTACGTGAATGTGTTAAAGCTAATCCTGCAGAAATAGTTTTTCCTTTTTTCTTTTTACTCACAGCAATAGTTTATATATATATGATAATTTGTATTCGAATAATAATTAGCATATATAAAACTGTATTATACTATTGATGCATAGTCTTTTTTATCTTATAATAGTAAACGATAGTTTTTATTGTTTACAGAGTAATGTACATATACAGTTGCTGTAATTTTAATAAGTAAAGGTGTTTTAGTTTATTGTACTTTTAATTATTAATTTTCTTATTAGCAATTATTACTGAGTATTTATCTCTATATGGGAAATCCGAGTCATTCTGATTGAAATGAATAGTTGAAATTTAAATAATATAACTATTTTATTCACACACAGAGGAGTCGTGGGGTTAATTTAAACTGCTTAATAATTTATGTCCTAAAGACAACATAAAAAATATTTATATATGATTATAAAAAAGAGACCATACGACTGAGGAAACAAAAGAAAAATGAAAATGAAAATGAAAGGTGAGTAATATTGCCTAAAAAAACATTATAGACTAGTGTATATATTTTTATTAATCATATAAATTATTTTAAATATTAATAATTTTTTAAATTATAAAAAAATATATAATTTAATTATTATAGTAGATAATTTTTTATTTTATTTTCAGTATTAAATTTTATTTAATAATTTTTGTAGTAATTTATTAAAAGATAAATCTCCACTCCGAACATAAGGGTGAGGTGAAAATCTTAAACAATTTGATTACTTATTTATTTTTTATCTGACATAACTTCAGTTATTTTTATATTAATCGTACACTTTTTACACGTATGAGATTTTTTTTAATTTTATTGTATAGTTTCTTATATTATATTTTTTTATTTTAAAAAAAGTGATTGATATTTTATTATTAATTTTTGTTAATGAAAATATTATTTGTGAAATTAAAAATTAATATTATGCAATTGGAAAAAAAAGATCAGTAGGTAATTGTTTTTATCAACAAAATAAATGGTGGTTTGATTGTGGAGAGTTTCAAAATTTTCAAATACTATGTTTACATGTCATTGTTGTTTCTATATTGTCATTTACTTAACCATGTTTGTTATTCTAATCTATAGTTTCCACAATATTTATAAGATTAATGAAATTCAATTTTATCTTTAAAATAAAGATTATTGATCTACTTACACAAGATCAAAATTCGTATTTGATCCCCGTGATGCAATGTCACAAAACAGGAAGACCAACTACTTATCGTATTTTTAATGAAATGAGTGAGTCAATTCTCATAAGTAAAAAATTATTCTTATTGTCATAATGAAAATGATAATAAAAGCAATTGTCCATATAAACAAGATTGATAGATAAATTTACTTTCAATTTCCGTTATTAATTTTCCTCTTGTTTTATTTTTCACTATTGATTTATAATTTTATTTTATCCCACAAAATAATAAAATAAATATTAATATATAATTGTATAAAATTAAAGAGCAAATTTTCATGCATCCTTAATCACAATCCTTATAATAATTTATATATTTTTAACATAAATTATTTTTCTTATAATTTTTATAAAATTACCTATTGATCTTGATTTTTTTAATAATTGCACAATAATAATTTTTATATTTCACAAATAGTATTTTTCAATAACCAATTAATAATAACATATTAGTAGCTTTTTAAAATAAAATAGTATATATGAATATTAACATAAATAATAATATAATAAATTATAAACTATTTTTTTTAAGAATCTAAAAAAAAAAATAGTGTAAAGGATGACTTCAGTGTAATATAAAAATAATTAAAGTTATGCAAATGACATGACTTCATTTAAAAAAATGAAACATATATTAAAAGTAATCATAGTTTTGTTTAACTCGCATTCCTTTTTTTTTTACACAAAGAAAATAAATAAGAAGGGAAGAATAGAAAAGAAAAGAGTAAAAAAGAGAAGACAAAATGAAAGACTTAGTATTGATCTTGAGTATGTACAAAGCATTGGTGTGACAATCAAATATATATGATATATAGTCTAAAACAAGACCCAAAAGAATAAAAAATACCATATAAGATATTTCATCAATGAGTATTCATAAATATTGTTTTAATCTAATCTTTTAAAAAGTATTATGAGAATTTCTAATAATATTTACTTTTAACACTTTTTTTACAAGTAGCAATATATGCACTGAATAGAATAATTGTATGTTTAATATATAAACAATCTTATAATTAAGATTTATGATAAATAAACGTCCTTGGATACATAAATTACATTTTAGATTTTAATATAAGATTAATTTTAATTATTCACAAATTTAAAAATTAAGATAAAAACAAATAGTTTGAGATGGCTGTGAGGAAACATTTAGTAGCTTTGAAATGCATATCTAAATTATGGAAAAAAAAAATAATATTTAGCATGTTTAGTTAAGAGAGAATGGGTTGAATGAGTCTCACTTTTTAAATTGTTTGTTCTAATTTATAATTTCATTATATTATTAATACATATGTAATGAATCGGAATACAATTATTGAGGAATTAATTTTGATATTGATTCAATGAAAATAAAAGGAGTTTTTAATATATAAGGATATAATTTTAAAAAAACATAAGGAAAGTTAGATTTTGTTTCATATGTGATATTTCATTCAGTTGATTTGGAATAGTACAATGTATACAAATAGTTTAATTATTTTAGTATTGCAAATTTCGTCTAAGGAAGTGAGATTTTAAAAAGAAATAATGCATCCCAATTATATAAATATATAATATTAGTAATAAAAAATAAGTATTACATGACATTTGTCCTATATTTAAAAATGTAGATTGTTTTTTTCTTCTGAAATACATCATGAACATTATATACATAAATATTTGAGAATCTAGTACTATATTTTGTGCATATTAAGATGTAATTTAAAAAAACAACAGTTACAAAACCAATATACTGGTAATTACTAAAATAATTTTCTATGTTTTGTACCAGAAAAAATCCAAAAAGAAAGAACGTAGTAACATTTACAAGAAGACTGAATTTACTCTAACAATTAAAAAATTTGAGGTTTAAATTTTAACAAAAAATTATGAAAAATCCAAAATCAAATTAGCCGTACAAAAATATCAAACGTATACTTAAACTTTTATTTGTTTATGTACCAAAAATGATTTTTTATTTCCTTTTTTAATAAAAGAAATACTATCAAATTTTAGTTGTATAAATATATATGAGAAAAAGCTTTAACACACATGGTAAGGTGAGATTGAAGTGTCCAAATTTTGAAAAGAGTGTTTTGCTTGAAAAGGTTGAATCCACAGAGAATGTAAAAAATAATAATTATTTTCTTTCTCAACAATGAATAAAAGAAATAGATGTGAAATATTTGAAGGGTGTCTCAATCCTTATACAGAAAATATCAAAATCAATCTCTTACCTTATACAAAGGAAATAGATCAATCACATTAGGAAGTCTGTTTCACAAAAGCACCAAAACCTAAGTGGAGACACGTACAAGAAATCTGATATTATAAATAAACTTTGTTATCCACAAACCTTAATCAAAACTACATAGATAAACACAAAGTTCGTGACAACATGCCTCGAAGGAACTTATATCCACCTTTGATCTACTCCCAGCCACTAAAAATATAACAAAAAAGACAATACAATAACAAATACTCCATTACATATTAAAATAACTTTAATCACCATTAACAACAGTTATTCCTTTAACTTTGACATGAGTGAACCGTTAGTAGCACCAACTCCACTAGACTGAAACACGCATAAACTTTAGTCCAAAGAAAACAACTTGTAACTACCCTGATATTACTACCACATCCTAGACCTCAAATTTCCCCATGTAGCTTACTAGCATACCTCTTAGTGGTTCAATTACTCCATCGAACCTTATGTTTTCTTTTTTTTATCGATCGAACCCAATTAGCTAAGTTTTCTTTACTGGATAACCATAACCACGCCTTGAGTTAGGTCAGAGAAAAATCTCAGAGTTGTCCACCCTGCTATTCTTGAAAATGATTAGGTTCCTTTGCTTCCAAATTTGCCCAACCACTACAATCTACATACACCCCATGATCTATTCATCGTTTGAGTTGTCCATGCAAGATTAACTGCAAAAAGTGGTTTTTGGCATCCCAATGTAACGTTGTTTCTCACCCACCCACTTACAACACAGAAACCAACCCTCCAAGCTACTTTGCATTTGAAGAAAACATGACTTCATGTTTCCTCTTCTTCCCCACACAAAACATATAAGATGATGCTATCCAAGATTAATTCTCTTTTCTCCAAATTAACTCTTGTTGGGAGTCTGACAGTTAGAACTCTCCATACAATGATCATTGATGATAGTAAAGCCTTGATGCTCCAAAAGGACTCATAAAAACCTAAAGTCTTCTTCTATCTCCATCCTTAAATATGTATATGCCGAACTAACCATATAGCCAAGATTTTCATCTACCTTCCATACCTAATGATCCGAAGAATCTTTTGCAAGATATTTGTCGTTTGAAAAATTCATGAGTTGGTTTACTTCTCCCACTTCCCATTCAAATAGGGTTTGTCTCCACTCCACTTTCCAAAACCACTAATTATTGTTCCAATATCCTACCTATGACAGATTAACTACTTCGTCTTTGAATATAGAGAAGAGTCCCGAAAATTTAACTTCTAAAGCCTCACTACCAAGTCACAGATTTGTCCTCAAAGTTATTCCCCCACTCATTTGACAGTTTCTTCAGGTCTTTCCACCAGTTAGATTCCTTAGATTTCCTACCAATAGTTCTTAACTTTCTCCAAAAAAAAATACAAATCATAATTATTTTTTGTTCTTATTCTTCATCAAACACTACCAATGACTGATTTTTAATTATATATCACATTTTTAATTAAAAATACATAAAATATAACAATATGAAAATGCCTTCCTCGGTTAATATTTTAAAATTGAAATCTGGTTTATGTATTTTACTTTTAACCAGTACACTTCTTTGTACTGCTCGTTAATAGGATAAATTAGGAGTCATTTCCAAAACTGCGTATTTTCTTTTCTTTATATTGGATCAAGGAGTTCATTCTAAAGGTACAAAAGTTGAAGCTTCAGATACTTCCACTTTTTAAAACCCAATAAGTATTCCTGTGATGTAATATGCATACATACACTTTAATGTGTTGAAAAAATGTTTACATGACACAACAATGCCATAAAATTAACGCTGTACCAAGGAAATGTTTACGAGCTATATACACAGACAGTTATCTTCAGCAATAACGAAGAAAGATCCAGTAATATTTACCACCCTTAATTTAACAATCTTATACTCACCATGTGCTACAATGTAGAGTTGTTTGAGAATGGATGTGTTTATCTTCAATGGGAACTTTCATGCTATTCCCTCTTGGGTGTGGCTGCTCAAATCAGATTTTACCATTGAAGGAAGCCACAGTTCTAGACGTGTTCCCCCAGCTCCTAGAGGAGCATCTTTAATCCGAGGTGAAACGATACGGACGACACAGCCATAGCTCTCTAGTATCTCACGGGCAACTGTCAGCCCAGCAACAAAGTTCCAAGTCATATTGTCTTCAATCATATCTTCAGACAACAGTTCTTGTCCATAAGGTATGAGTGAGTGCATCTGAGTCTGCATACATGTTCATAACCGAGAATTAATTTCTATTTTTACAAAATTCAATTCCACTTGCAAAAAAACACTCGATAGAAGAACTGTTTGAATAGGTGGGCTTCAAGTGCATGGTTTCCGTAATTTGAAAAATGTCGGAGTCTATGTGCTATGTATCATGAAGCAAGTGTTCGAATATCTACAATATTAAGGTAATTTTATGGAGGCTTTCACATCTACACGAGTTTTAGTATGAATCATTCAATTCATACTTGGAAAAATGCTGCAATAGTATCTCACATTAAATATGCTTACACTAAGACGTTGACAAGTCCAGGGCATTAATTGTTCCCAAGTTTCCCATGGAGACGCTTCAAATTCTCAAATTACTTGATAAAACAGTTTCCAGCTTATTTAAAAGAAAACAAAGCAAGTACAGTTGGAGTTGGAGTGAACTGAAATTACCATGTAGTGCATATCAGGTCCGTCATCATCAATAAGTACAAGGGTGCCACCAGCTGGTGCTTCAGTAGATACAATTTCAATCTTTCCTCCAACATGCGTGCGTAGTAAAGCACCTTCAATAAGATTGCTGAAAGCCTGGCGCAATGCAGGTTCTTCAACAGCAGCTACCAAAGGTGATGAGAGTTCACTTAGTTCCACTAAACGTTTTTGACTCTGGGCAAGTGGTCTCACTGAATCAACTAAGTCTGTCAATACTTCAGAAACATTGCATGATCTTCCTGACATTAACAAAAAGCATAAGCCAAATAAATGCATACAAGAAAGTACTTGATAAAAATAAAGGAAATAACTATCTAAAAGCCAAAAGCATAGCTGAAAGCTAATGAAGAAATTAAATATACAAGATATTATTGATCAAAAAGAAAGTGCTGGGTTACGAGTATATTTAGGTTGAGTGGGGATATCACAGAATCAGGAGAATGTTTATAAAGAGAGAGGGGAGGGGGAGGATCAAGTTGCTCCAAGAGTAACTTTAAGAGAGTTACTCTCATCTTAACCTTAAATTTTCTCTTAATCTAAAGAGTTCTAATAAGTAATTCATCTTTAACCATTAGATTAAGAGAATATCGAGGGTCAAAACGAAAAAAAATTCTCTTAAAGTTAACCTGAAAATAATTTGATCACTCTTCATACACACACACACACATATATATATATAGAGAGAGATGAAAATGGGGGTGAGTGATGACAGTATAAGAAGCGTCAGCATTTGTTAACCAGTGAAACCCACCTGATTCCATGTTGCAATGGAGCAAGGGCCAAAGGCGGTAGTGGCATCTCTATATCATGGACAGCAGCACTGAGAGAAAGTGACTGACTAGAGTTTTTCATTTTATTTGTAGAGACATCATCCCCTGGGGAGCTATCTAGCAATTGAGACCTTGCTGATTCAGCAAGTATGTGGGCAGAACCATTCATTTTTTTGATTGCCTCTTCATTGTAGCGCACTATATTATTCTACATATTGGACAAAATATGAACATCAGAGGTACTAATACAGCTGCTTGCTTCCCTTTTTTGTTTATTCTAAAATGCTTACTGAGTATTCCCTCCATAAGAAACTGGTCAAGACAAACTTTGTTTCAAAAAAAATGTACTTCTAGCATGTTTTCAAAATTGGTTCTTCCTAATACGACTTGAGTTAATTAATAGACTGATGATGATGACAATACACAATCAATTAAAACTTATAGGATAAATAGAAACTTGGTTGCGCTTATTTTTTAAGGAAATAGTCACTTCATTTTTCAAAAAACATTATCGAGCTGCAAAAATAAGTTCAATCCAACACACACTTAGACGTACATTTTTGCATGCAACAATTATATAGAGGAAGAGACAAAATGGAATGAGGCTCAAGATCTTCCAATGTACATTGAACATCAAGTCACTAATTGATTACTGGTAAATGAAAAGTATTTGCATGCAAGCATGATTATAAGTAGAAAAGAAAGAACTACCTTTGTCAAATAAACAGCATCCTGTAGTTGTTGGAAAATGTCCCTCAGACGATCACCTTGCACCAAGAGGTCTTCAACAATGTCATATGAAATCTGTGTAGTTACCAATTATGAGACATTCTTGACATACAAAAATAATAAGGTATGTACAAAGATTCAATATCCTTTCAGATTGAACACTTGTTCATTTTGCAGCATGTTGGCACTAATTTTCTGAACTGATCTATTTTCATTTAGTAATTCTTTTATCTAAAACCTCCAATATTATTGCATTAAAAACCATAAAATAATTCAATTCAAGGCTTCATTAATAAGAATATAGCCAGCAATCTCCAACTCACTAAAGTTAGAACATTCAGTACACATAAAGTGCATGCTCAAACAAGGGCTTTTCAAAATAGTAAATCTACCTAAAAAGGTAATTTATGATACATTAAATGTGTGCACTTATATAACAGACTAGACATGATCATATATCAGTTCAACTAATGGATTGACTTGGTTTAAATAAACAGTTCATTGTAAACCTAACGTATGAATACTCAGTTTTTAGAAAGTGACTTATAATTAACATGGTAACGAAATGACACAGTTTTTATTGTTACAATAAAATAACGATCATAGTACACATTTTACAACCCGATCTCACCACCCAAAAAAGATAACGATCCCCACCAGAACAGGGTTTTATCCATGGGCTTGGATCATGTGGCCAGATCCACACCATTGGCCCAAACTTGATTCAGCTTGGACCTTGCCCAACTGGCAACTTGGGTTCCCCACTTACACAAATGTAAATGTATGTGAATTTACATTTCATCAGGTACAATTTTGACAATCTTCAAACCTGAGTTCTCTTTGTCTGTGCAGACAGGATTTGACTTAAGGTTTGAATACTGGAAAGTGGACCACGGATCTGTCAAAAAAGAAACATTAGATCGAGATGAAAAATGAGATATTAAAGGAATGCAACAGAAGTCAATAACCCATACTTGCTCAACCAGATTACCCATCCTGACATTATTTTGCCATGTTGATTGCTGAAGTAACATTGCTTTCTGTAAAAGGAGCATAACAATGAGCTAAAAATTTAGGCCCACACAAAGGGTTAAAGCTATTGTTATTACAGTCGTGAAACCATACAACAATGTTATAGAGAAATAAACTAAAATATAACAGTAATTTAGTTTCACTGTCTTACTCAACTGATAGATAAAATAATTATGAAATTCAATGCAACAACTCTCAAAGCACACATTCAAGTAGCAACTGTTATGAAATGCAAATTTCCAGGCAAATCCCACAAAATTTGAGGAGTGTCAAACTTTCAACCATTTCATATTTGAAGAGTAATGAGTTAATGTCATGGATTTTCTTCTTTTGTTCAGGGGAAAAAAGGTGGCAGCTTATAAACCTGATCCATGACATATGCCATAGCAAGAGACTGAGAAATGTTGACAGCATTTGATCTTTGCTCAGAAGTGAAGTTACGCATACCAACTGCCTCGTCCTTGACCCGAAGAGTCTGAATTTCCCTCGACTTCTTATCTAAATCCAAGAAGGGAGGCAACGAATAAGGTTCATCAACAGACGTGTGATTATCTGGACCATCACTTTGAGGTTTCTGACACTGTTCCTGCTCCACCAATGGAAGCTCAGCAACCAAGAAACCAACAACAAATGGGTGTTTCACCATCGGAAGAATGACAGCCTTGCATTCAGGGACAACATGAACCTACAATTAAAATCCACACTTGCATTACATTTATATACCCAGCAAGAATAAACAGGCACAGTTGGAATAGAAGCACACTATGTGCTCAAGATAATAAACACACTTGCAAATTGGAAAGTGTGGCCTCGGCAGCACGCAAGCCTGCAGGAATATTAAAATGACCCACAAGAATGACAATGGCCTCTGACTCTGTATCTCCAGGGTACAGTGCAACCCGTCGCAGCTCCAACCGATCCATCACATAACTACCAGCTGGTCTAACATACACCTGAACAACAAAATACAACATAGCTCCTTAATCACATCACTCAGTTTAAGTTTAAGCAAACAAAAAATTTAATCCTTACTCAGAAACAGCCAACTTAGTTTATAAATTTGTAAACAACAGCCAACTTGGCCGTGAATATTACACAAAACAAATTTAGTCCCTATCTTAGTAATCATCCGTCGATCAACTTGATGCATGAAATTGGACTTATAATTGAACCCAATCAACGAGCAACGCAGGTAATTATAGAAAGATAGGAGCAACCGAGAGTAGGGCTTCGGGAACGATCCTGCGAAAGAGGTGGAGCTGGTGGAGGCACAGTCGATGGAAGTCGGTGCTGGGAAGCACGACTCCGGGTTGGCGATCGCTCTGGAGGCGCTGGGTGAACTGTACGGGGGAGGTGGAGGCCTTGCGAATGACGGAGGCGACAGCGGCGGCAGAGGGCACGGTGAGGCGGAGGGCGTCATCGGAATCGGAGGTAGGGTTGTCGTTGAGGGTTTGGAGGAAGCAGGAGGGCGCATGCGTGAGAGGGAGGCTCACAGAATTGGAGAAAATTCGATGGGATTTGGCGTTGGAAGAGCAGAAGGTGAGGAAGTGTGGAGCAGTGTGAGTCACACCTGCGCTCGCTGCACAGACAAGCATTTCCCTTGGATTGATTAGTTCCTACTACTTCTACTAACCATTTCTCTTCTTTATCTCTTTCTCACACCTTTGCTGCACCTTCTTCCAATCTTCACCATTCAACCATCAAAATCTTTATATCTTGCTTCATATACTAATATTCTTAGTTCAACTATAACAAACAAGTTTTTTTTTTTCTGTAAGTGAGTGTTTAGCTTACACTCAGTGCGTCTTCTTTGTAAATATCAAACCTATTTTTTTTCCAATCGAAAAATTCTCAAAGAAAAAAACAAAAAAAAAATGGCAAAATAGATTCTGATGAAAGACTTGAAAAGGTAATATAGCTAAAATAATTGGGATCAATGATAACCTCAAATGTTAATGAAGAAAAGAAATTGTTTACTCAAGTGTAAAATTTTAACGAATTTTGTCAGAAAGAACAACTTTGTTCAACCTTAATTGAAAACTGCCAGTGATAATTTTAAATCATTAAATATTGTTTAATAATAAAGTAATGTTTATTTAATAATACTCTTTTAAATAAGATAGTAAAAAAATTAAATAAATTTGAATGTTTATTCAAATGAAATATTTGAAATATTAAAAGCTTAAAATAAAATATTTTAAATTCGATATATTTAAATTTTCTAAAATTGTGAAATGTTGTTTATAGAAAGTAAATATATATATATATATATATATATATATATATATTAACTGAAGTTGGTTGATATTTTTTTAACTGAAAAATATCAAATATAGTAAAACCTAACTTCAAATGATTTAACTTTTAGTTGGAATTTTTTAGACTTAAATTATATTCATTGTGACATTTAAATATTTTTATGCATTTTTATTATTTATTTAATTGATTGACATTCACGAGTTATGTATGATATCTATTAAAAGTAGATTTTACGACTTTAAATTTAACTCATGTTATTATAAACTTTATAAAATTATGATATCATAAAGTGAACTTTAAAGATAATTTAATTTTACAAAATTCATTCTCAACAAAAAGTTTACATTCTATTATAATATTTTACTTGAAATACTTTTATTTTTATTTTTAAGATTATTTTATTTACAAATTAGCACCTGTATTACATATATAAGATAAATATAAGAAATAAAATTCAAACATTTGAAAGGATCTTATTTTTCATTTAACATATTTCTCCACTAGATTCTTAGTTTTGTAGTCTCTAATACATTAACAGAGTGTGTTAACACATAATCCTAATTAACATGTTACACTGTCGTAAAAATTATATATGAAAGATGAATAAAATTTGTGAGCAGGATTCATCAAACACTTGGTAAAACCTGCTAGTTGAAGCACACAGATCAAAATCCAGTATTTCAAGAACGTGAATTTGTATCTCCTAATGACGTAGGTGGATCTGAAAACGAGCCGTTGAGTATTTGCAGGAAGATCCAATTATTGGCAGCTTCGGTGTAATGGATACCATCCCAGATGATCCTCACACTTGCATCTTTGCAAGCTTTGGCTATCACAACCTCTCTCCCATTCATTCGCTTGCTTGCTCCACATCTCTCTCTATTATTGAAGTTGTATTTCCCACCGTGTCCACAGCATGCTATCAACCCCTTCTCAAAACCTTTTCATTCCAAAATTCTACACTATTATTTCACTACATTTTCATAGTTTAAATACGCAACAACAATGAAAGAGAAATTAAAAACCGTACCATATTTCTGGGCATGGCTGATGAGCCTGTACTTTACCCTATACACATCAACATAGGTGATTTTAGCATCTGGCAATTCTTCCCTCAGTTTCTCAACACTTTCTTTTAATCTTTTATTAAAATATTGGGCCACCTCATTGAATGGTTTGGCACACCCAAACTCGTCCATTTGGGCTGGGCTCATGGGATAGCGATCCAGCATGTATGGCAAGCATCCCAAAGGGCCTGTGTTGTGTATCCAAAATGTCCTTCCACCTTCCCCATGCACACCCTACTTCATTTGATTAATCATAATGCAGTGCTTCAGTAAATTACATGCACCACATCAAATTATAACAAGAGATGTTTGAACAGAATTCTCTGGATTTCTAGAAAGGAAAATAAATAATAAAGTTCTAAGGTTCTCTTAAATTTTGCAAACACTCTTGGCTATTTAATTCTTACACTTAGATTCCTTAATTGTTTAATAAATATTATAGTCACACTCTTTTTACATTACACTAATTATCTCTTTGAAAAGTTAGAGAATCCAAAAAATACAAGGTAAGTACATAACTGACCTTTATAACTCTGGAGAACTGGCCCAATACATCAGGAATATAGGCCTTGACTTGTTCTGTGGTGAAGTTGAGTTTGTAGCCAGCTGTGAGATCATTTTGGCCAATATCAAAGGTATATAGAGCCCCAGAAAAATACTCCTCCTTGGGCAATAACTCCTTAAACACCCCTCCTGTATCACATTAAAATAGTTTATCATTTAGCATCCTTTTTTAGTTTCTCCCATTTTAATCATAATTTTCTCCCTTTAGTTGAACTTAGCTAAGGAATAGTTAACAACAAGAGCAGAAATCCAACCCAAGTCTTTTCCAAGGAGACATTATTGTTATTAGAAAATGTTCCCACTACATTATATATTCAAACACAATTTATCTAATTTTCTCACCAGATGAAATTTACGTGAATTTTGCCAAATATATGAATTTAATTTCCAAACTATCGAGAATCATAAAGAGTAATATGTTACGATAATGATTAAATGTTGGTATAAAAAAATTAGGAGTTTCAATTTGAATACGGAGAACTTTGGAGCTAGCTAATTTGTGATATTGGGATTTGAATTTACAATTGCATATGCAACATGTAGAAGTGATGTGTACTGTACCTCGTTCGCGGACGAATTTGGACCTGGTTTTGAAATCACGGAATTGCTGGAACTGCACATCTAGGGAAATGGGACTGTATCCGCTCTGAGACTTGGTTGTGTTCTGAGGTCTGACGGTGGATCCGGCGGTGGCGAAATTCGCTCCGTGGCTGAAATTGGACCCCACCGAGTCCAAGTAAGCATTCAGATAAGGCAAGCAGAAGCTCTTGGCTGTTCAAATTCCTTTTCATCAAACGTTCATGCGATGATGCTTCAGTAAAGAACAGATCTAATTGCTACTTTTTCTTACCTATAAAATCGATTATGAGGCGGCCATCGGAGAATCGTCCGTTTGGAGAGTGGAAAAAAGTGATTCCGTTGGGAGGAGGAGCTTGTCCGAACGCCGCCGAGAGACCGCCGGTGTCAGAATTGGAGTCTCCGAAGTTGAAAATGGCTCTGAAATTGGTTTCTCTTCCACCAATCACAGTACTCTGCATTAGTGTTGTTGAAATCACAAGCCATCTCACAAATTGTATCAATTTCACTGACATGGTTTTCGTTAAGAAACCCTCTCACTCTCACATATCACTTCATTCAATTCAGATATTTTTGCATTCCCCAATTTGGCACAAACAAAGTCATCAATTTTAATGCTTTTTTTATTCTGACAGTGCAAAAACAAAATTAAAATGTTTTATTAAAATTTACTGATTTTATTAGTGTGCCTTCTTCTAAATGTTAAAACAAAGAAGGAACAAAAAAATGTTCTTCGTGTAGTTCTTCAATAAAATTTAACAAATGACACATTTCCTCTACTTTTGAAATTGATATTACTTTAAGAATGTTTTTATAAAAGTTGAATAATTTAAAAAATAAAGAATAAAGGAGGTGAACATTATTTTATTAAAATTATAAGAAGGTTGAGTATCATTTATTAAAAAAAAAAAAGTGGATGTATATTTAAAAATAACAAAGAAGGTGAGTGTCATTTAATTATGAATATAAAAGAGATGTCTATTTAAAAAGGAAAGAAGGCATGAGTGTTGCTTAATATATAATTTTAGGAAAGATAGGTAAAAAAATTCCTATAATTTAACTAATTAATTACATTAAAATCTAAGTATTAACTTTACATTAAAAATAGTAATTTAACATTGTATCTCGAAGAAAGAAATATGATTTTATTTATTATTAATAATTTTTTGGTCATTAACTATACTGTATTCATTAATTATTAAGAAGAAGATAATATGAAAAAGAAAACAGACACAGATACAGAGGTCAAGTTATTATAATAAAATTGTTTTTAAAACGGTATAATGTTACTGAACCTTAAAACATAGTTATTGGGAAATACGGGTAATATGTTGTTAGCAATTTACTTATTTTGTAGATCACGACCATAATTATAATGAAAACTCTAAATTAAATTAATTTTGGAGCAATAAAATAAATGTGATCAATATATATTAAAATTTTATTTTATTGAAAAATGTAATAATTATTTTTTGAAAAAAAAAAATAAGAATAGGCTTAATTTATACACTCGCAATATTTTTGTGAGTAATTTTGCACTAATTAATCAGTATAATTCGTCCTCAAAAGAGCTATTCTAATTTTATTTGTACAACAGTTTATAAAACAATATTTCTTCGTTTTTTTTTTGTTGTCTCACATGAACGTTATTTATTTCACGTTATAATAACCGTTACAGATAAAAAATTATATTATATGAATAATATTTGTTACTTTTTAATTAATTAAAAAATTGCATTTAAAATCTTCGTAAATGTTAAATTATATCTACGCTTGAAATATTTTTACAATATTTATATAAAACCATTTCTTTTAAATTCATTTTTAAAATATTGCTCCTATAACTTTCTTAACATTTTTAAAGCAATATTTAATAAAATACTAATTAATTGAACTCTCAATAAGTAATATCAATTCTTCGTATTTCGTTTGGAATATATATTTATTTTTATGCTACTAATTCACTTTTTAAAATATTTATCAGATAAAACATAATTCTCGTTAATTTTTTAAAAATAGAGTCTATCAAAATTTAAATCAAATTCATATTTATTTATTTATTAATATTAAATGAACTACTTTGGCAAACTCTTTCATTTGAGAAGAAGATTGAGAGATTTAAATGAACACGTGAAGGGTAGGGAAGACAGGTTTCAGAGAGGATGATAAGAAATTTCAAATATTTTCTTTTATAGAATATGAAATTCTACAATTTTAAATGATCAAAATTTTCACGATTTCAAAATTTTAATATGAAATTATTAAATTCTCAGCAAAAACCATTTAAAATATTTCTAAAAAGAATTAGTCTGTAAAAGTTTCTGATCCAAGCTTAAGGATTTGCCTTTGCATACATACATAATGGGATGAGAATAACTTTGAAGCAAATATAGGATACTAAATTTTGACCACCCTTCACAGCTACAGAGGAAAGCTGCTTGAAACTACTGATGATGTTTTGAAGCACTAAGTTTGGCAATGGAGCAGATGCAAAATTGAAAGGAATATAATTTAATATCTGAACAATATCACATTAACATTAACTAGGAAGTTCAATAATCCTCGATAAAAATTTAGTCCTAATAAAATTACAGGCTTTCTGCCTTCATCCAGACACCCAAAAAATTAACATAAAGAGGAAAAACAAATTTACAATGTTTCGAGATGCAATAACAGATTAGGCAAAAGTTTGTGCCAGTACTCAATGATTGTTGCTCCAAATGCCTGGAGTAAAATGAACAAAACGATTAGAAAAGACAAGTAATAAAATAGTATTAGGTTCTGGTCATCAAAAGTTGAAGATAACTCTTAATCCACTCAAAACTGCTGTTCACCATCTCTCTCTTGAATTTGACCTGTAAGAAAACAACAAATATCAGCATTATCAAATACTTCCCAACATTTAAAAACTACATCCGCCAAAAAATACAAGGCAAAAACAAAAATTGAATTCAAAGCCACACCACAACTATTACCAGAGGTGGTAAGAATTATGAGATAACACTGCAAATACAGAATTGTGTATTTCTCACCTATTCAAATCTCTGCTGCCAGAAAACCACCCCTTTTCCCGGCTACCTTGAAACTGTCTTCTGTCATCACCACTAGGACGGGTCCACGCATCTCCTGTACCTGTACCACCTGATCGGGGTCTATCTGTATATTCTACACTTCTAGAATCCTCAAATGAACCAGATCTAGAAGGTGGCCGATCAGAATAACCAGAAGACCTTCCTGCTGACGAACCTGGCCTCTCAACGGCTTTCTGTCCAAACCGTACTTTATCATCCAAATCACGGACAAGAAGTTCCAGCTCCTTTTCTTTCTGTTGTAATATTCCATTTGTACTGGTTTGGTCAGCCTCATCCCCAGATTCCTTGTTTGAATTTATTGGAGACTCCTTCTCAAGTTCCTTCTTCAAATTATCAATTTCTTCTTTTAATAGTTTTTCCTCCATTGTCTCAGGCCTGAAATGTTAACAGATGAGTCAATAAGGAAAATGAATATTTCAAAGACAACAACTCACATATAAAGCATGACCTAATTGGTTACACAAAAGTAGGTAGCAACGCTGTGCGTAACCAAGCAAGGTGAACAATAAATAAGGAGAAGAATGAGATTTAAGACAGCAAGTCCACCTTTCTGAATTAAAAGGTTTAGGTAAGGAAGAGGAAAAGTTGATAGAAAGATAACTAATATACTGAAATTGATGGGATAGCTGCAAGACAATACCACAATCTACTTCTACTTGTACTTAAACAATGTGTCTAGTACTTAGTAACTACAAGCCCAAGGCAAATAACTTTATTAATCCTAAGACTCTAACACTCTCCTTCCTTCAAGCTTAACCAGTTAAGCCTGTTACAAATAGCAAAATCATGGGAAAACGAAAAATAACACAAGCCATTTCACTTGAAGAATTTAGGTTACTAGACCTGAATATCAAACTATTGACCATGTCCTACGTAGACAGCTACTAGAAGCCTTTGATTTTCTCATTTAAGGGTCCCCCTTGACATGCAAACTGATATCTAAAGACAGTACTTTCATACCACCCAGTAATCAAAATACCCCAAAGCCCCAAACAACATGTAAGGGCATGTTTGGACAAATTTCTCCATAAGCACTTCTAAAAATAAAATTACTTCTCCATTAGCTAAAAATAACTTGTTCACCAGTTAAAAAAATATTAAGAGAAGGGAGAACTACAAATTAGCCTAATGCATAAGCTAATTTTAGCTTATGGGAAAACTAAATTCAATTTTTCTTCTTTTTTCTCTTCCAGAAGAGGCTTATGGAGAAACTCACCCAAACAGTCCCTAATAAGTCCAAAATCAGAGAAGTCCAGCCAAGCATAACGAAATCCAGAGACCAAAAAGTGGTGACAACAGCAGCCAAACGCAAGCATAAAAACAATCAAACACACCAGAGTGACAAACTGAGGCAAACTAATTAAAGAAAAAGAAATCAAGGGTTCTAACCACAAAAAGGAAAAAAAGCTAGAAATAAAGAGGTAAATGCCACCCATAAGCAGAACAGATATGAAAGAAGCAGAATTAAAAACATAAAATGGGAACAAATCACAGTTTTGAAACAAAGTCAGAAGAAAACAAAGCTGGAGGAGGCAAACTGATGTCTTTAACTATCAACATCAACACCCCCAAGGAAGGGACTCAGAGGTCAGAGTTTAATAACAGAGTGCATGGGAACTACTGTGCACCCAGAAAAACAGCCAGCACATCACATCAGGCTGACCAACAGTGACTTGCAAACTCTTGCTACCACACCAACCCCATGGTCACTTGAACAGTAGGTCACCAGCCAATGGAGATTCAGCTGTGTTTAGGACACACCTTTCTCACAACAATGATTAGAAATTTAAAAGAAACATAATTTTGACATGCTCAACAGAGATTAAAGGACAGCTCATTATCCTTAAGTATGACGAATCACGTCATAATTATACATTAAAAGTTAGAAAAGACTGAAAGAAAACTTTAGTAGTAACCAAATGAAAGTATAATGTAATATTTATACCAATAACTTGAATAAGTACTAGTACTGCAAGTACAATCTCAACTCTGCATAACAAGAGCTTAATACAACACCAATCAAGCCTTTTATCCCCACTAGGTGTGTAACAGTTACATGGATAAAATGATAACAATGTTCCATACTAAATCATGTCTTTATAGACAAACCATTGACCTATAAATCCTTCTTAATGGTTTCTCATATAGTTTATCTCAGTTTCCTTTACTTTCTGGAGATTAGACTCCCTTAATCAATTCTACTCTGCTAATCGGGCCTTCTGTAAGTCTTCTCCACACAAGCCCAAACAACATAACGCAAGATTCTACCAATTTTTCTACATTAGGTGCTACCACAACTGTCTCTTTGATGTTATCAACATTCTAGATCTCAGGTTGTCTAGTGCCTACTTATCCAAGAACATCATCACCTCTGTTCTATTGCCTGACTTCCTTTACTCGTACCTAGTGCACAACTAAATGGGCACACTCTGCAAACTAGCTTCCAAACCAATTGCTCACTCCCCATACCGTTACTCTAAACTGCCAGAGCCCACATAATAGCTACTAACAACAAACCATATTTCATATTTCCCCAGCCAATCCATTGAATTGGATCTCAAGGCACACAGCCACAAAAAAGTTCAGGGGAATGCAATGGATAAAATGTTTCAGAAGCCCCTGGCTGTTGGAATTATAATCTAGAGATATACAGCTACAACCCAAGCTCAAAACATTCTTTCAATTCAAGGCATGTACAAAAATTTGCTTGTCCATCTTCTCCCCTAACACATCCAGAATTCAATGTATGGCACAAATGGAATGAAGTTCTAGATCTCTTCCTCTGTACACTACAGGCAATTCATCTTACCCAACCAAAAAATTTCCCAAACCTCATTGCTTGCAATCGTCTGCTGTTGGCGAGTCATGCACAACCAAAACTTGGAGATTTAAATAACTGCATGGGTGTGAAAAATAAATCAAAGCAATACCATTCAACAGCTAAAAGCACACACTTCCATAACAGCCACCCTTAAATTGCAAGCTATGATTGTTTAGGTTGTGTACTTGTGTTGATTAATTTGGACAAGATGAGGCTGTTAGTATTCCTTCAATATTTAGATTTATGTTGAAATCAAAAATCAAAAACCATCAACATTTAGATAAAACAACCATTTATGTCTGATTGTCTGAAATTTAAATGACAAAATAATATTATAAGCATTTTGAACTCCAATCTGAAAAATTGGTTTGAAAACAATATTATTAACTTTTATACTATTGTCTAAAGACCCAACCCACCTAAAGACAGGTGGCATTGCTGTCAAACTCAAGGATCAATAGTGGACCAATTGGGAGAATAAAATATACTTCTAGACATGCATATACACTAAAAATAATATAGACAAGAAAAAATAACAGAATACTCCTAGTTCTTCCAAAACAGAAAAGAACATGAAGAAGAAAGAACACAACACATCCAGAAAACACCAAACAACAGGCACAACAGGTAAGGTCAGTATCCAGAATGACTGGCGATGGTGATAGACCACCAGATCCAGCAGCTTCAAATGGAGTCAAGCAACAAAGCTCGTCGCTATCACAAAGCGGAGATGTTTCTGATTCTGATTCAGGTTTAGGGAACCCTAGAGCAAAGGGTTACGTTTCTAATTTTTGAATTGGGTCATTATGAACCCAGCCTACAACACCCAAACACATGTTTTTTAATAGGGTAATAAAAACCTTAGCAAACAAACCCTTAGGGATCAATGTGATGCACAATCTCGCAAGCAAAATTGCAATCCCGCAACAGTTGCAGATTCTCAGCTCTGCAACACCAAGCTTGCAAGCTCGAGCAAGTTATCAAGTATACTCGAAATCCTGACAACATTGCCACGTGGTACTATGGTAAGAATTAATAATAGTATGTTTCACCACAATATATAACCTATCTGCAAACTATATTGAGCATTGACAACCTCTCCAATGAGCCAGTTTAGAGACAAACTAGGTCAAATGTTTTTGATAAAAAATATCAGGCATCACTCTTAAAGAATGAGATATGGACATAATAGTTAAAAACAATAATCACCTTCATTCAGTGCCATGAACACAGTTATCGTACTAAAAATTACCATCTCAACATAAAAAATTTAGGGGAATAATGAAGAATCGTTGAGCAAGATAGCCCATCCTGCACAACAACTAATGCTAACTTTAAAAACCCGAAAGGCTGACCGTTTTTACACGAAAAACTGAATAAAGACATGATAAAATACAGTAAAAAATTTACCTAATCCGTAAATGTAGCCAAAAAGCAAACCCACTCAACACACCACAACAATGCACAATAAAAACACATGGGGACGAAAGCTCTTTATGATAGTTACTTGCAACTGTTGAATAATGCATGAGAATCATGGATGACCACCAGACGCGACAAAGAAAAACATAAAGACCAATCTAAGACAGCTATCAATCCCAAGTAAAAACACGGCAACATTTACAAGTTGAGACAATGGATCAAAGAACAGATGAAAGAAAAAAGCATAAATTAACCAAGAAACAAAACAAAACCTGTCAACAGAGCGATGCTCCAAATCAAGATCAATTTTCCTCCAATCCATGCCTCGCTCGCCCAACAGAACCTCCCTGGGCTTGGCATCCCCAAACGGATTCAACTTGGGTCTCGATTTCGGCACAGCATCGACCCCCTGCAACCCAGGACCCTCAGAGCGATTCGACTGAGCACTGGAAGGCCTGCTAGAGTGAGAACTCGTGGGCCGGCTCGTCTTCTTCGCCTCAATCTCTGAATCCATCTTCTTCCAATCCAATCCCTTCTCAGCCAACACCTCCTCCCTGGGCCTCGCCGCGCCGAACGGATTGCCCTTATTTGTCGCCTTCACAGGAGCCTCATTCACCGAACCATCGACCCTCGGCGGATCCAATACCAGCCTCGGCCGCTCCATCCGCTCCGTCTCACGCGGTGGACCACCTCTCGACCAACGATCAGGCTCCACGCCGGAATCACGAAAACCTGAACCAAAATTGGAAGATCTAACAGGAACAGGCTTCTTACCAACCGCCCAATTATCCACACCATCAGACCTAGACGCACCACCAAAACCACCGCCACCTCCACCACCAAAACCGCCACCGCCACCTGCACCACCGAAACCACCACCGCCACCTCCGCCACCAAAACCGCCTCCGCCACCGCCGCCACCGGTGCCAAAACCACCACCACCTCCAGCATAGCGATTTTGCCGGCCAGAATCATACGCGGGGACAGATTTCTTCACGGACGCCCAATTGTCGACCTCATCAGCCCTGGAAGGCTGATCGAGTTCCGAAACCCTAGGATTCGGACCCCTGCGTTCCTCGTCGAATCCGCCGTAGGATCTTCTCCCACCGCCTCCCCAAGAGCCGTCGTTGTTTCCGCCGTCGCGGTCGCGCGAGCGACCTCCGGAGCGGTCATAGGAAGAGAAACCGCCGCCGAGGCGGTTGAACTGCATTTCCTCGGCGGAGCGCTCCTTGGGACCGGTCGGAAGCGCCATCATCTCGTCGCGCGTGAGGCCCTGGTGCTCGCCGGCAGAGGCGAAACCGCCTCGGTTGAACTCAGAGAGCGTGATGGTGGTGCCCTTCTTCTTCTTGGGCTTGGAGTTGACGGACTCCTTGAGGCTGGGGAAGTTTTGCGTCTCGGAGGCCGCAGCCGCATCCTGGGCCTCGCGCTCCTCGGCCTCGGCCCGCTCGGAATCCGCTGCCCAAGCTCCGATGTTGCCCCAGGGTTTGGACATTTTGAGATCTCGAAAAAAAAGAAAATGGAGTTGTGCTTAGATTTGTGGTTGGGTTTGAACTGAAGCCGGGGCTCCGCTAGTGGAGCCGGAGCTCCGATGACATGCAAAGAAGAGGAAACGGGAGAAGATTAGGAGAGCGTAGAATGCGTTGGTTGGGAGTGAGAAGGATGATGAAGGAGCCCAACATTAGCGTGCGTTTGTGTGTTTGTTGGTTTCGTTTCGTTTGGGAGCGTGGGCGCGTGCACTTGGATTTCCTCACGCGCGGATGAGGGGTGCATTCTTCCTTCCAATTGGGAAAGCAGCATTGGGCATTTTTTTGATGGCCTAGAGCAATGCGTCGTCGTGTTACCCACCTTCTTTTTCGTTACTCTTTTTTTTAGGCCATTTTCACTCCACCTTTTTTTACTATTTTTATTTCTAAATCATTTCCTTCTTTATTTATCAATATAATATCTTCTTCAATTTACAAATTTAAATAATATACTGTTACTTATAACATCAACATAATATATTCATTTAGATATATCAAATTTAAATAATATTTCTCCTTTTATTTGTTCGTTTCTTACTTTATTTCTCCTCATACTTACTAGTTAAGTTTTCACAACTTTTTCATTGGATTATTGTTATCTTCAGAGTATAATTTCTCCCAACTTTTTTTATTTACATGAAAGAAGTAATGAGACATAAAATAATATTTTTTCACACCTAACTCGGTAATTTTACTCTTTTTATTTTATGTTTTCGTTTTAAATAACTTTTTCAAGTAATAAAGTGTTTTTCCATTTAAAATGGTGCCAGCCTTTTAAAATTGTAAAAGGTATCAATCTTTTGAAATATAAGATTCCTATTCAAACTTTATTGATGAAGGTAATAATAACAACTGTGAAATAATATTTATTTTAACAGAATTTGTTTTATTTGTTTGTTCCGAATAATAATATTCAGAAATATATTTATATCTTTTTACTATATTTTTCACTTTAATATATTTATTATTTGTTTTCATCTTATCATAAATAAACAATTTGTTTTTACTATGGAGATGGACTTATAGAAGTATTGAGAAACTCCTCTTTCTTCTTCTTATTGGACGGTCGATCTATATTTCACCTTTCCTGTTATTTCTTTGAATTTCAGTTACTCGATCTTCTGGAAAACATTGAATGGGGTACCTGCAAAAGGTACCCTAACGCTCAAGTCAGCAAAGTTCGGCATTAAGATGTCAGAGTACACTAATTAATGACTTACCTACATTTTGGAATATATGCTATAGGTGAGATTAGTGAGATGAATCATACTTAGATGATTTAGTTTTACTAACTTTGATGGAGCGTAATTGGACCGAAAATATCGATCAGCCCGACAGACGTGTGTAGTTCAATCGTCCTACCAGAAACCAAAACCAAATCATGGTATTGTCAATACACAAATCATTAAGAACAGTTTTACCAGCATTTAAAGCAAAGAATAAAAAAAAATTATTGACAAAAAGTAACATCTGTAAGTAGAAGAAGAAAAAATGCTTATTAAGAATCATTCTCTTGAAAAATAGAAAACAACAGAGGAAAGGAAACACGATATAATATCATACCACACGAAGATGTTTTTTCTCTATATATTTCAAACAAAACAATAATAAAAAGAGTGGAGAATATTTAAATACCATTATATCATTTATAACTATAACAGATAAAAGTAAACTTGTTATTCTATGTGAGATATTAGAATAAATAAGCATAAAAAATACAATAAATAACTATTTTTTAATTTCTCTTTTTTCACAGATTTTTTTTATTATATAGTATATATATTCACTATAAATGAATAAATAATTACAAATATATATATATAGTATTTTCATGTTATGTTTATTTTTAATATTTGTATTTCCTTTGTTATGTCTCCTTCGACTAAGGAACAACTATGTCATTTAAAAAATATATTATTTATGTTATTTTACTATTTCTTTCTTTTCTATTTGTGATAAACAATTAAACCCTCATCTTATTTACTCTTTTTTTTTTTATCTTATTCTCAATGTCATTCTTCTTAAAACAAAGTTCTAATGCAATAAATATATTTTAACTATGACTATTCTTCTTAAGGATAAACATAACAAGACTTTCTTAGATAATTTATTTTTTATTATAATACAAAAATCACTATTATTTTACCAAGTTAATTTGTATAAAATATCATTTCCATCAGTTTCTTTGACAAATATTATTTTACTCAGTTAACTTGTATAAACTATTATTTTGATCCAGAATACTTAAATATTATATTATTTATTTTCATTTACCACAAATGTATAAAACATGAAGAACAATTTTTCTAACATTTAAGAAAATAAGAAAAATCTAATTTATTGGAATTAAATAAAAAATTTATAAATTTAAAAAAAATTAAAATGATGTATTTGTGTGTCATTTATTCAAGATAGATCAAATGATATTAAGATAGAATACTAATAAAGAAAATAACTAAACAATTTGATATTTTTGTAAAACCATGTTTAATTTTGGAAAAAATATTTAATTTAAATCATATATATGTATATGTTATGATAAAATATTTACAAATCCAATAAGTTATGGTTTTGTTTCACTTATTTATTAGCAAAATGTATGATAAAGACATTATAAATCTAACTAATTCTAGATTTTCCAATTGATGTATCGAGGTTATATGTGAGTATTAATCACAGCAAAATATATGCAATTTAAAAAGAAAAAATAAGTTGAAAAGATGTTTTTGTATTCATATGATTTTAAAAAAAAATCTCCACATGTTTTTATTTAATAATGCAATCTTTATTATTAAATTTATAGTCATATAACATTTCAACTATTTTTTTTTAAATAATAATTTAGTAATAAATATTTTATTTTAGTAATGATAATTACATTGTTAAAGTAATTTTGATTTCTTTTATAAGTTTAATTTTATTAATTAGCAGCATAATTTTTTTTTAAACCAATTAATTTGAGAATACTTTAAGTATGATTTGAAAAGAATCGTCACAAAAGTTAATATTTTTAATTACATCTATACTGATATATAAGTATCATGTCATTTTCTCATAGCTTTTTTGACAAAATTCTTTTTACAATTTTACTCTTATTATTTGAGATAATTTTTTATTTTACAAACTAATTTTCCTTTCTTTTATTATTATATAACAATTATTTTAATTATGTAAGAAAATGTGAACCGACGGATTCGACCATTTCCCCTAATAATAATAATAAATCATTATTGATTGAAGAATTGTATTATAATTTTTCATCCCTCAAGTGCATTTTTGTTAAATCCTTCACACACACACACAAATATATATATATATATATATATTTGTTTTCATAATATGCTTTGACTCTTATTAAAACATTTTGTTGTACTATTGGAAAGGAATATTCCATTCATTGTATATAGGATTCGTGCCTCAATAATTACAGCCATTGAGAATGCATACAACATGGGCTTTTCTTCACTTGAACTGAACAATGTTAGGAGTTTCTTAGTTGTTCACTCTCCCTTTTTCTGTTCTTAAATTTATCTAAAAAAAAGTATCACAACACAATAATAATAATAGAATTCAATCAAATAGAATGTGTTAGTATATATCGAATATGAATCTCTATATGATTATAATTAATTAAATGATAAATGATTACTAAATTATATCTTTTATTTATTTTAAATATATTTTAACATATTTCACATTTAGTCTAAGAAGTTATAAATATAAATCAATTATAGGGTCAATTTTCTTACTTATTTTTATACTAATATATTTTATAAATCTTTTTCCATTTAAGGTTCTTATTAAAATTCAAAGTATCATCACGACTTCATCAATATTAAGATTGATTCGTCACTTATCAATACCTTCCAAACATACCTGGAAAGTATTTTCTAGAAGAACGAGGATACCCTCCAAGATACAATAATTGACATGTAGCAACATTAACAAAGGATTTTTTTTTATTTATTTATTTTATGACTAGTCGAACAAGTATAGTACAATCTATATTATAGTTGAAACATGACGAATGATGTACTTTTTTTAGTTCGATTTTTGTCTCTAAGGTGTGTTTTATTTTGTTGGACAAGGTTTTAATAAGACACATTATTTAATAAAATATATTTTTTACATCATAAAGTCTTGTCAAGTAATTTGAAATTTTACGAATATAATAATAATTTGAAGTACTTTGAAAAATAAATAATCATCACATTGAATTAAAGTAGTACGAAGTCGTTTGAAAATAAACGATCATCACATAGGATCAAACTGGATTATGCATGCTAAGGTATAAAGTTAGATAAATTGAAATTGATTATGGATTAATGAGTATGAATTTGAATAGTTGAGATTGTATTGAAATAGTTGAAGAATGATGTTTGAACAAATTTTAGTCACGAATGATCTTTTTGAACAATGTCTCTTTCTCTTCCTTTTCTTATTGTATTTTCATTGAATTTTATTATATATGATTTGTTTTTATAAATATAAAATGAATATTAGTTTATATGTTCAATTGAATAGTGCAATGTTTAAAGAACATGGATTGTTGTGAATGATGGAAGGTGTATGAAATTGAGATATGTGTAATTTGAGAGGTCTCAGATAATGTATGAGTGATTGATATGCATTGCATGTGAATAATGTGCTATGTGAATGATGAAAACTTTTATGAATTTGATGTCATACATTTGGATAACGTATGAGATGTTGTATACTAGTACATTAAATATAAAAAAAAACCCATATATTTTAATAGAGATCTTATAGTTTCATTGATAATCTAAGTCATTTAGACTAAGATATTAGGTTTTGAGAAGTGGATGAGAGAGTTTGCACACAATGAGTCTCGTTGTAGACACTTAAATTTAGGTAGGAGCATACTTAATGAATATTTTGAAAGACAATAAATCCATATGTAGTCAATATGATTGAAATGAAATCAAGCTATTGTGAATTGAAATGAAATCTAATGATTATAATTAGAAATACATGATTGGTATCTAATGAAATCTAATCATACAGAGGTATGAGTGGTCTATATGATTAAAATAAAATTGAATTATTGTGATTGGTATTTTGATATTTTTTATGATTATATTTGGATGAAAATTGAAATAATGATGAATTATTAATCATATTAGTACTTTTAATTATATTTTGTATGTTGAAATTTTGGTTTGTTAATTTATCTTTGTTTATTTATGAATTGTGATTATTGACCTGCATACAGGAACATATATGCACTAAGAAAAAATTAAAAAAACATTATTTCTTTTTATTCCATATTGTAAAAAACATTATATTTTTAGGATGTCACAAGCTCCTATAACTAGAATATATATATATATATATATATATATATATATATATATATATATATATATATAAAAAAATATCTCTTTTTCTCATAAAAAAAAAAAACTCTTTTTTTTC
>Ga0123342_1000393_pt1 | contig 67633 bp, 25 predicted proteins | sample Turbeawhitnodule_FD_89960 | JGI IMG/M metagenome (GOLD analysis project Ga0123342, IMG submission 89960) | Root nodule microbial communities of legume samples collected from Mexico - Turtle bean Mexico white nodule | ecosystem: Host-associated > Plants > Roots > Nodule | place: Mexico: Nepantla... | reverse complement strand
CTTTTTAGGTTTGCATTTTTTTTTTAATTTTTACTGTCTTTAGTTGTTTTGTGTTTTTATTCATTGTACTGAGAGGAAATTTTGTTTTTTTTTTTTTTTTTTTTTTGGGGATGTGAACAGTTTTTTATTTTTTTTTATTTGTGTTTTTTTTTTTTAGAGGAAATTTTTTTTTTTTTTTTTTTTTGTGTTTTGTTATTGGAACAGCTTACTAAGGTGACTGATACATCAGCTGCTCAAGCAAGAAAGGGAAAGGACATTCAGGGAATTCCATGGGAGAGGTTGAACATATCAAGGGAAAGGTACAGGTTGACAAGGCTTGAGCAGTACAGGAATTTTGAGAACATTCTTACATCTGGGGATGCTGTGGACAAGGTCTTTTCCTTTCTGTTGCTTCTTTGCCCTTTTTTTTTATTGCTCTTTGTTTAGGGTTGTTGGGAGCAGGGGAATAACAGTGAATTCGTTTGACTAAGTTTTGATGTTCAAAGTTTATTTATTTATTTTTCTCTTATTTTGGGTCCCAGGAGTGCAAGCAAATGGAGAAGGGTGGCAATTTCTATGAATTCTTCTATAACACAAGAATGGTTAAGCCTACCATCCTTCATTTTCAGGTTTGTTGACTTTTTCACTTAGTTATTTTCCTGGGATTTGAATGGCTGATAAACTTTGCTTTAACATGACTTGAAAGTTGAAAACCCTATCGTGTACATGGATATATTTTGTTTTTGTGGTTTCCTGTCTTATGTAATTAACCAGAATGTTGTGGATTGTGTGTGGATGTACTTCTTGTACATTGATTTTATTCATGGATATTGAGAAACAACAGTCCTGTAGAAGATGGATTGAGTTTGTTTTATATTATATGAAATAAAACAAGCATGTGTACATTTTCATTGGACGCAACGGTCCTGTTTCTTTGAATTCCTTTTTCAAATATTTTCAAGCTTAATGTAATGGCTTTACTGAAGAAGAAAAAAAAAATATCCTAGTGACATTTGTTTGTGGCATGCAGCTGAGAAACTTAGTATGGGCAACTTCAAAACATGATGTCTACCTTGTCTCCAACTACTCAGTTAATCACTGGTCATCTACAAGTGGTATTTTGTCTGAGATAATCAACTTTGCTGGGCATGTGGCCCCTACTGAGGTAATGCAATCTCTTACACAATCTTTTTCATTTATAAAGAAAGAGGAATTGAAGTGTTATTTGTGTCTTTTCCGTGCTTTATGAATGCATGACTTATGCGGAACCTATATTTTCTTTAAACATAAGAAACCTAAAAGTTGTTCAGTATACATGTGTGGTTAATGAATCAGAGAAGTTTACATGGTACATTTGAGAAAACAATTTAGCTGAGAGTGCAAATTTTAACTATATACTAGAACACAATCTAACTGGTTTCAGCAATGCTTTATTTAATTATACCTTATTTCTTTGCTTTACTTAACTGTGCATTCTTTGGTCTTTTAGAAATATGCAGGAAATTTGTTGGAAGGATTTTCTCAAACCCAGATTAGCACATTGGCTGTCAAGGATAAACTTCTTGTTGCAGGTGGCTTCCAAGGAGAGCTTACTTGTAAGGTGAGTCCACATGATTTATGCCTCTGATACTTCATTAAAAGATGAATAACTTTGTATTTATTAATGATATATTGTGTATATGGCTTGAACATCTATCCATTGGGAGACATTAAATTTTCTTGAATATGTGGGTTCCGTAAATAAATTCTCCCATGTAAAATATAAGGCAGGTGGTTATAAAGGGCTACATGTTCATTAAAAGAATTGCAGGTTATCAATATGGATTAATGAAGGGTTTTGTTGATAGATGGTTCTTTGCATTAAGTTATCAAAAGTTTGTGCCTAAACTCACTCTTGTCGTATGAAAACTTCATCTTTTGATATTATCCTTATATGTCCCAAAGAGGGAAACATTTTGTTAGATTTCATTTTATGTTAAGTTCCCTGTTTTGACTTTGAGGACTAACATCTAGAGGTACATGTGAATCTTGTGAACAAAAGGTCTGTTTGGATCAGTTAGGTTCAAAAAAGTGTTTCTTGATTTTCATTTTCAATTTTACTAATAGTTACAGGGATACCATCTTGTTTTCTCAATCAAACTCAACTTAATTACTAGGATTAACTTGTAGTTAATAACCCTTGTTTTTGGGGGGTCAAACCTTCCTTCCTTAGTTTGCACAACTTGGCTTTTTTTATATTTGGGATTCTATGATCGTGGTGGTTTTTTTTTCCCTTTCTTTTTCCACTTGGGGCTTCCTTCCATCTGGGTTGGCAATATATGCTCAGTATATAGATTAGTTGTTTCATTTTATTGGATATGTGATAGGAATTATTGCAACTACACAAGCCTACTATTTCTCCCTGATTCTCCAGTTTATCGTATTAAGATTAGGATTATGTGAGATGCAGCTTTTAATGTCTATATTGAATGCAGCGTTTGGATCAGAAGGGAGTAAGCTTTTGTACGCGGACCACACATGATGATAATGCTATAACAAATGCAATTGAAATATATGACAGCTTGAGGTATTTTTCATACCAAGTTTATTTCTCTTAGTTTGCAACATGAACATTGCTTGACATGAAAACTTTTGCAGTGGCGCAACTCATATTATTGCTTCCAATAATGATTGTGGTGTGAGAGAATATGACACAGAAAGGTTTCAGCTTTTGAATAACTTCCAGTTCTCTTGGCCAGTGAATGTGAGCACTCTCTTAAGAAATATGACTTATGCAGTACATTTTCTTTTTCCTTTTTCAATTGCTGCTTGTTAGCTAATTATTCTCCCGTTCAGGTTCATTTCAATTTCCCTTTCTTATAGTTCTGTATTTCTTTCATTTTTGAGTTGGTTAGAAGATAATATATTAGAAAGAGAAAAAGAAAACGGTACAAATAGTTGCAGCATAAGAACTCTTAGAATTGATAAAGAAAACCAAAGCAAAGAGACCAAAACACTGAAGTCCTATAAGGGTAAAACCTTGTTAGTGTATGAATGTTGTCCAATATCTTTGCATATCTTATATGTTGATTCCATGAAACAATAACTGTGCAGAACACTGAAGAGAAGCCACATATGGCAAGTTTAAAGGACATGATGTACCCTTGTAATCATAAATACAAGTATTCCTTTCAATTCACATACACCCTACAAACTACACAGCCATATTGTTTTGATTTTCATTTTATTCTTATTTCCAAACCCTTGAAAGTGGACATGAAGAAACTGATTCAACCCACTTGGACAAAAATCATTTCTTGCCCAAAAAGTTGAGCTTTGAGGAAGCTTTTGATTTCCAAATGGACTTATATGGGGATAATCTTTCCCTTGTAGGAGAATAAGTGAGAAATTGAAATAAGATTTGCAAGAAATTTTGAAAAATACCACAGGAATTCAGATTCCATATTCCACATTCCCTATCTTGATTAAAAGGAAAGAGAACGTAATCAATTAAAGCCAAGATGAATTGAAGTTAACTAGTTTCTATGTTGTTAACTTTTTTCTTCTACTGTTTGGTTGTCTTAAACTGATTTTCTTAATTCGAGCATGGCAGTTGCATTCACAATTTGTATGAACTTCAACTATTTTTCTACATCATTTGTACATCCAAGAAAATTCAGTTTTGATCTGCCTTGATTTCTTATGCAGCACACATCAATCAGTCCAGACCGTAAGCTTATGACTGTTGTTGGAGATAACTTGGATGGACTGCTGGTGGATCCTCAGAATGGGAAGGTACTTGGTTTCTCTTGATCATACATTTATTGGAAGTTTTTGTTCAAGTGCATTCTTTTTGTCTTTTTCCCGGTGAATTCTGTTTTTGATTTAGTTCACGCATTTGCTAATGGATCAAGTATGAGTAGTGAATGTGAAACAATTAAAACTTTCATTGAACATATATGCTATGACATGGTTATATGGGTATTCATTGTTAAACATTGCAAGGGATAGTGAATGCATGTTTGATGTTGGGAAAGGGAGATGAAGAAACCTCCACTAACATCTTTGTTACTGTTTGATTTCCTAGACTGTTGCTACTTTGGTTGGTCATCGAGATTACTCTTTTGCTTCTGCATGGCATCCCGATGGACGTACCTTTGCAACGGGGAATCAGGACAAGACTTGCAGAGTATGGGATGTTAGGCACTTATCTTCTCCTGTTGCCATTCTCAAGGGTAACCTAGGGGCAACCCGGTCTATTCGGTTTTCTTCAGATGGTCAATATATGGTGGTTGCTGAGCCTGCAGATTTTGTGCACGTGTATAGCACAAAGGCAGACTACAAAAAACGGCAAGAGATTGATTTCTTTGGGGAAATTTCTGGGGTTTGTCTGAGTCCTGATGATGAGTGTATGTATATTGGAATCTGGGACAGGACATATGCAAGCTTGCTACAGTATAATAGGAAGCACCAATATCAATATCTTGATGCCTACTATTCATCTTGATTCCTGCTAGTTGATTTAGGAAAAATCATTGAAGTTGATTTATAGAGCAGCTTAATATTCTAGGCCCTACCCCTCTCGCAGTGCTTTATGTAGGTCAGTCTGATTATTCAAGACCACAGCATCATAAGATAGTTGTACAATGAAATCATGCTTCACCTTCCTTTTATTTCTGAGTTTTTGATGCGAATGCCACCTGCAGAAATCACTTATCGCATGTTTGATGTTATATACACTGTCTTCATGTCTGCATCCAACAATGGTTATAGTTTGGTAATGATTAGAACAAATTCTTCATTAGTAGGTAACTTTTATGTAGACTTGACTAAGTAAAAAATAAGTGCAAATTAATTATTGTTTATATGAAAATGGTATGTTAAATTGTTCGAAACATTTGTCTCCTTTTCTAAATAGTTGTTATGTAATTTTTTATGGAAACGCCATTGATTGCTTCAGGCATGATGTTTTTTCTTAATATAAGAAGAAAGTGAAAAGATGTCCTGCTATATGTGGAAAGGAAACAAAAATAGATAGAAAGATGGTGATGTTGGTTGCTTTGCCTCTTCACCTATGTAGCATAGGCACGGACACTAATATAATACGGATACAGATGTTTGTCATGACTGATTCAAACAAACATGATGTTTCTCATGACTGATTCAAACAAACATGATGTTTCTCATGACTGATTCAAACAAACATGATGTTTCTCATGACTGATTCAAACAAACATGATGTTTCTCATGACTGATTTAAAAATATTTGTTACTTATTTTTATAGTAATAATAAAAATTTATATAATAAATTTGAGTTTTTAGAAAATTAATGTATTTTTTTTTTTAAATTGTGTTATAACCGTGCAATCGTCAGCAATTTAACAAATTTTAATTTGATACCTCGTCGATATGTATTTTACAAGTGTAGTATGAGTGTCGGTGTTCAATATGTGTCTTCGACATGGACACACAAGGCGTGTCTGAGTCTTATAGCTCTTTCATAGTTGACAAATTGCTTAACATTTTCCCCTTTCCTTGGTAGTTTTTCTCCCTCCATCAACCACCATGATTTTTCCATCATACCTTAACTACCCCAAGCCTCTACCACACAAGGAGGGAGCAGAGCTTGCAACCAAGAAAACGCATAATCAATGCAAAGAAAGGGAAAAATTAGAGGACAAAAAAAGAGAAATGATGTAATTGCAGATCCTTGATAGTTATAATCAAAGGTCATTTTTGTGAAGAGGAAAATTATCATAATGAAAGCTCGCTTAGCATGTTCATGGATAAATAATAAAAATAATAACATTAATAATAACAAAGGAACAGTAATAATAATTTCACATTTTAAACCTAATTTTTATATCTTGAATGGCTTTTCAAAAACGTTGATTTTGTTGATTCTCTTCTGCCCTTCATAACTTTGAGACAAGTCATTGCAAAAGTTACTATTTGGACGACTAAGGTATGTTTACAACTTCAAAAGTTTGAGAAAAAATAAATATTAGCTCGTAATCAATTTTAGGAGATTTGCAGTTTAAAACTTGAGTAAATAAATCAATGAATTTTGAACTGATAAGAGAAAATTTATTTATTTATTTATCTTTGTATAAAATAATATGATTATAGATAGCAAAACTCTCTCTCAAACTTAAGAACACTTATTAAACTGAAACAAGTTCTGTCAAGTATTTGGTGTGGTGTATTTTTGTTCTTCTTAACACATGCTAGAGTATAATTTATTGGAAATAATCAGTGAACAACAGACAAAATTGGAAAGGTGGAAGGTTCCAGATTTAATGTGCTGGCATGCAGATAATGAGGAGATAAGGTGCATCAAATTATGGTAAAGATGAGGAAACAAATCATGCAGAAGCACATTGAAATATGGATGATTTTTGTTGGAGTAGTGTTGGTTAATATTAACAACTTTTAAGTTTTACCTAATTTTATAAAACTAGTTTATAAGGTGAGTTTGTACCTACTTATATATATTATCAAACGTATTAATCTTTAATTGATGTGAAATCTTCAATACACTCTCTCATATGGTGCATGATACTATATATTTATGGTTGACCCAATAACGGATGACTTGATAAGTCCAACAAACTCTCGTTAGGATATGCTTGAAATAACTTTGATATCATATTAAGGAATAAATTTTAAGTCTAACTCAATTCTATAAAACTGACTTGTAAAATAATGTTTACATTTCACTTATATATTATATATTATGAAATGTTTTATCTCTAGTTAATGTCTTATATATTATGAAATGTTTTATTTCTAGTTAATGTCTTATCAATAGTTAATGTGAGATGTCGCTCGTGACATTTTCTTTGAGAACAATTTCTTGACATATCATATCATATAAAAATGCACAAAAGAAATATAATGAATGGTTTTCCATTTGTTACATCAAATGCCTCTATTTTGTTTTCCTTCTCTATTTAATGTTCTAACTAATAAAAAAACTGAGAAAAAACTCTCATATTCTATGAAGTGGTAGATTTATCACATCATATGTCACTAGATTGTTGAGAAACCCTGTTAATGTAGTCAGAGACTAATGTTTTGTAAACACATGTAGCATCATTGAGTGTACTCCCAAGTTAATAAAGGACACTAACAAACTTTTGGTGTTTGATGATCCATTTCATGATATAACTTTAATAGAATTCTGCAGAAATGAAGATCAATGAACTAATCATGATTGCATTAGTTTAAAGTCATATAAAATAATTATGCATCACACCACAGTGTGCTTAGGATGGATATGATGAATAATATTTGTTTTGTAGCAGGAAGGTGACTAAGAGAATCCACCATTTCTGAGCAGCAAAGTACCAATAATCATTCTGAAAAGGTAGACAAGGGAAGAACAGAGTAAATAAAGTTGAAGTTGGTGAGTAAAATCTTCATCTGAAGTAAGTGTCTTGTCACAAAAGGAGAACTTTACCAATATCAATGTTAACACACAACACTTTTAATTTATTCTATTTTAAAAAAATTAACTACTATAGTTACATTTTGTAAAATCTAGCATGTCATTGAGATTTTAATGTTTATGAAAATAATAAAAACCCTACAAAAAACAGTTTGAAATTTTGTGTATTAAGTGTTGAATCAACACATTTTCATAGGGAAAATTTTAGGCAAATGAGAAAAGATTTGTCTATGCATATGAGACTTAAATGGCGTGTTCGTGTTGGACACCTACACTCGTAAGATACGTAAAGTATTCAATTCAAAAAATATTTGTGGAATTTCTGATAATTCTAACATAATTTTTTTTAAAAATACATTATTTTTTAAAAAACTCAAATTTATTGTATAAATTTTTATTATGACTTTAGAAATAAGAACAAATCCTTTTAAATCAGTCATGAGAAACATTTGTCAGGTGAAAAAAATTGAAACATACTCATACACATAATTTTTTTTGTCAATTTATATAATTTATAATTATATAATATATATATGCATGTCTCCATATCCTATATTTTAAAGATTATACATATCTTTATATCCGTATTCATGTCAGTAACCGTATCACTGTCTAGAGTAACCGTATCACTGTCTAGACTACATAGTTATGTGCTTTTTGGGTTGTTCTTTTAACTAGTGTAACAAGACCTTTTATCATAAAGATTGAACCTTTGTGAATGGGCATGATTTAGAAGAGAGAAATTATAGTAGGATTTGAAGGGATGGTTGTTAAAAGTTGGAATTTGATAGAAGCAATTGGATGTTGTGAGAAAAAATGGGGACAAAGAGACAAAGTGAGAGAGAAAGTGTGACAGAAGAATCCCGTGAATCAAATTTGGATCTTTTGTTCTGATTTGTGACCACATTCACGCGCAACCCATGTTGCCTTGGACCCACACCACACCAACAAAACAAATATATATACTTTCTATTTATTGAAAAATAATAATTAATTAGGGAAAGATAACTTGTTATATATCTTTTGCATAGAATAAATAACTATAATTGAAGATAACTTTAGGAAAATAAAATTGTATGCACTAAATAAACGAATCTTATTATATTTTGTTATAGATATATTTGTATTCTAAATAATTATAATTATCTATCGCACTTTATTAGGAAAACTAGTAAAGTAAGACGGAAATACTTTTTTACTTTATCTAAATTGATATGTTATGACTTTATTATTATTTTGTAAATTTTACTTTTTTACATATTTTATTCATTTGCTAAAATGATTCTTATACCATATTATGAAGTGGACTTTTAAATCTAATTCAACTCCATTAAAACGGCTCATGGAGTGAAGTTTGCACCCACTTATATACAATGAAAGACTATAATCTCTAATCGATGTGAAATTTTCAACATTAACAATGAAAACGTTTTAAACAATGAAACAATTTTTACATTAATCAATTATAAGAGTATTTTTATAGTATAAGTAGATACAAATCTTATTTTATAAATAATTTGAGTTAGAATTAAAGTATATTTTCCAATAAAAATTGTATTCTTTTAAAAAATTGATAACAAAATAACAATATTTTTTTTTACATATTTACCACTTTTGAGACATGGAAGGCAACTAAAGAAGACAAGTGAGTTATCCATAGTAGATTCCAACATGGGTCTAATGATATTCCTTAACATAGGAATGATTATGCCAAAGCCAACACTCAATGGCATTCAATAAATAATGGTAACCAACAAATTCTAGGGTTCTATGAAAGTCCCTTGAGACTCCAACCTTTGGATTTAATTACAAATTTAATGTAAAGGGAAATCCTACAAAAGTTTTAAAATATATTGTAAAATGTGTGGATACAAACTTTTCTTGAATAATGTTTCATTAAATTAAATTTAGGTTATTATTGGTATTACTATATTCATGGCTTGTTAAAAGATCCCATACTCTTCATGTGATGATAGTTTTAGAAAGTATATTCAAAGAGTATGGGAATGAATGATAGAAGATAGTTATGTCATCAAAACAAATTCATCATTACTTTTTTCCCTTCAAAGAATGGAACTTTCATTTTTCTTCATTTGGCTGGAATAATGATGGTTCATGGGTATGGATTCATAGCTAAGAAAAATTGTGCAAGATCACTTCAAAGACTAAATTATATGAGAGAGAAAAAAAATATAAGTATCACATGTGTTCTTACCAAAAAAGGAATATAGTTTTATTTAATTGAGAAAAAATTATATTCTTAAAAAATTCATCCAATTTAATTGTTTTACCTGTGCAACCTATATATCAAAACCGGTCAACAGTAACCTATATATCAAAACCGGTCAACAGTAAGAGTGACCACCCGAATTCTGAATCGAACCGTTACTCTCCATTTAATCATCGAGACAGTCTAAACCCTAATCAATGAGCTTTAAATTATGGATGACTATTTATGCCACAATGAATAGCGGTTACATGACTAATCTAAAGAACTCCTAACAGTTCGTTAAAAGAATATCACCTGATCAACCTATAAATATCCACTCTCCAGGCATATCCCTATAAATATCCACTCTTCAGGCAGTACAATCTATCTTATCTCATACCCTTAATTATTATACTATTAAAAAACTTGTTATTCGTGTGTTTCTATCGACTTAAACATCAAAGAGTCATTTTCAGATGGACCTCTCATTTTACATTTAACACCAATTGGGACTTGATTCCAAGTAACAATTGTGTTGCATTCAATTTATTTGAATAATGGATAAAGTTTGATGAATAATATAATGTGATAGAAAATACCTAATGAAAAATTATAAATGCTTTTTTATGTTTAAAATAAGTAACATCATGAGGTAACTTTTTGTTTGTGATGTTAATCATTTCAGGCACTTCATGAAGAGTGTTTATCGTAAAAAAATCAAATTAAGAAATAAATTAAAATAAACGTTCTCTTAATATTTTTTTTAAACACATCCTTGACCAAAAGAAACACGTGCAAAGCAATAAAAAAAGCATATTAATTACCAAGTTTGTGGTTCAATATTTTCACAATTGTGTTGTATTTAAAGAAATACTTAATACGTAAATTATTTATAAAAAAAATTAATATTAAATAACACATTTTGGATTGGATCAATTCATTTTTAAAAATGTATTTTTAGAATAATAAGCTAAAACAAACAAGCGTACACTTTTTTTGTTTTTAAATTATATAATCATTTCTTTATTTTTAAGTTTCCAATTAGTGGGACAAACCCCAAAAAAAATTATTAGGAATAGAAAAAAAACAAAAAAGCTAGTACATATTATGTTGCTAACTACCCTGGTTATGGATTGAAAAAGAAGTTTTAAATAATATATCTTTTTATATTGTAAAAGTTCTTTACTCTGTCGTCTAATTAGAATTATAATATATTATTAATGTGATTATTTTTTATCATAGTAATCTTAAAACTTTAAATTACATTGATAATTTTAAAAAAAAATCAACATTATTCATAACTAGTAATTATATATATATATATATATATATATATATATATTCTTACCGAGAATGAATTATCCTTATTTTGAGATGTACGTGAATATTGTAAGAATTTTCGAATGGTGATACACCTACAAAAGATTCTCAGCTCAAGTTAGTAAGAATAAAGATGATTTCGTATGTGACTAAATGAATAATAAAATAAGATATACTTTCTGATAGGCCGATAAAAAAATTAAAAAATCTACTTTTTTAGAGAATTGAGGTATTAGTAAACTCGTGAGTTTAAGTAAAAGTCCAATAAAATGACTACTTTATCGTAACCGTTTAGGTTACGATCTTCCTTACGTGTATCCTAATACAAAGATGACTTTATAGTTAAGGCCGAATTTTAAGTAAAGTAATTATTTACTGTGCGAGCTATAAAGTAAACTGTCACAACTAGTTTTTGCACTTTTCATCCATTAACACATTATATATTATAAATCCTTATTATTTAGTATTGGGTAGTCCTATGTATACTTAGCATAGTTTTTTTATTAATTAATAGCATAAAAACATTTAAGGTTGTCATACATAGATATTAAAGTCCAAAAAAATGTCATTCGGAAGATTCTTACCCATAGCTTGAAGTGAATTAATGTGAGGAAGACGTTACACTAGAAAAGTACAATTAACAGAAGACTTTGCTTCATCCTCACACACTCTTGCATGCTCCACTTTCCTGTACATTTCATAAACATTCATGGACTCTAGTACAAAATTCACTCATTGCACGGATTTTTCAAACTTTCAATATATCAAGAATTGCATAGAGCACATTAATAATCATGATTCATATATAATATTTCATCTTATGAAACTGAAAATGTAAATAGAAAATGGTAGGAATACAATTTCCAGAAAATTTCAAGTCTATTAGAGATAAACTCAATCTATAATGAGATAAAATTGTTACATAGTATATAAGTGGATGCAAATCTCATCTTACAGACTGATTTTATAAGGTTGAATTAGGTTCAACGTTCACTTCTTAAGATAATATCGGATTCATTTAGAGTCTATCATATATAGCAAGTGCTTGTTGGAGATTTCATGTCAACTAAAGATAAATTCGTAGTGAGATAAAATTAATTCATAATATATAACGTAACAAGTCGATTTTGTAAGATTAAATTAGACTTAAATCCACTTCTTAAAGTATTTGTTGGACTTATCATACTACTATCATCGAACAATTCATAAATATATAGTTTCACACATGAGTTTGTTCGTTTTATCTTGAGGGGAGTGTGTCAGAAATCTCATATTCAATAAATATAAGAATAATAAATAGTATATAAATCTATAAAAAATTTATCTTACAAATCAATTTTGTAAGATTGAATTAACCTTAAATTTAACTTTTAAAGACAATATAAATATATAAATTAAGGAGTCAAAGTATGACTTATAATTTCTTTCACATTGTTTGAATCATAATTACATTCTAATTCATTATTTGTTTTCATAATATATTGAATGAAAGATAAGTTGAAAATGTAAATAAATAAATAAATAAAAGTTGATGATGAGCACATACGAAGTTACCAAGACTATAGATGGTGACATTATAGAAAAAGAAGGTAAAAACAAATTGCATATAAACTAATACGTGTATAACATTATCGTTAAGAATATTTAGGCCTATTACGTCATCTTGCTTTTCAAACTTTATATATATTATAATAAACTTAAAACAATTATTATAGTAACAAATAGGACAATATTGGAAATATTACTTAAAATTATTTTTTATTATCAATTAAAGTTCATTAAAAATCACAAAATTTTAAAATTAGGATTTATATTTCAGAAAATTGTAGCTAAAGTGAAGATATTCACATTCATATTTCTGAATATCCCTTCTGCTAAAGTTAAACTTGAGAAAAAGTGGTAGCTGTCATGTGTTGCTTCACTTAGGAAGGTTATACTGAAAATTTGAATCACTTTCTCATTTTCATTTCACAAGAAGATAGCAACATGGTTTTTGTCACCTACTGCTATATCTCTTCATCTACAGCAGCGCATTATTATAATAATGGAGTGATTGTGACTTAGGCTCAACAATATCTGCAACAATAAAAAATTCTTATAAATTATATTAAAGTGTAGACTTTAACTTTAATTCAACTTTTTTTTAAAAACGATTTATAAAATTGAGTTAGACTTAAAGTTCACTTATGATATTATAATATCAGAGATATTTAAAGTGTATTTAACGAGAATTTATTGGGCTTATCAAACCACCTGCCATCGGATCACCCATGAATATATAATTTTATGCATGAGTTGAGAGTCTCGGTGTGCGTGTGTGTTGTAGATCTCACATCGATTAAATATTAGAGCATTTCATAGTATATAAGTAGGTACAAACCTCATCTTACTGGTTTTATAAGATTGAATTAGACTTAAAGTTATTTTTTAATAATTATTTAATTTTCTTCTATATAATCTTATACCATTCACTTTCTTATTCTTATTCTTTATACACTTTGTTTAAGCTATGTCTGCTCATGCATATTATTTTTTATAGTATGTATAGCAATAAAAAATTATGATGAATTATATTAAAAAGTAAACTTCAAGTTTAATTCAACTTTGTAAAATCGACTTATAAGATTAAGTTAGGTTTAGATTTAAAGTTCACTTCTTAATAAGGTATTAGAGTCTATCCTGACTAGAGTTTGTTGAGCCTATCAAGTCATTCATTATTGAACCTCTTTCGGACCACCTATAAATATATAGTCCTACGCATTTGTTGACAGTCTCGGTATGAGGGGGTTTGTTGAAAATCTCACGTCGACTAGAGATTAAGACATTTCATAGTATATAGGTGGGTACAAACCTCACTTTATAAATTGGTTTTATAAACTTAGTTAGAATTAAAGTTAACTTCTTAATAATTTTATTTTTTTTATATAATCCTATATCATTCACTTTCTTATTCTTTATACACTTTTTGCTTAAGCTATGTTAACCCTTCCTACTCATGCATATTATTTTTTATAATATGTATAGCAAATAGAATATTAATTTTCGTTTGAACAACAATCTCTCTCTAATAAATCAGAACTGATTCAACCACATTCGAGATTCTTTTCTCTAGATTGAAGAGTAACTATTTTTCTTTTCTGGATTTTAAAATCAGCAGAGAAAAACAAACCACACAGCATTTTGCAGAGACAAGAGAAGAAAGTGTCATAGTATCAGTAGTTTCAACTAGAAAAAGGTTCCTCCTCATAGTGGCACCAAGATCAAAGCATCGTATCATTCAACAACTCTCTTCTCACGAATAAACAACTCTTCCCCATTTGAATGTCAGTAAAACTACAAAACCTCACAAGAAAATAGTTTACACGTAACAAAATTATTCTTCAATTTACACTAGAAAAAGGCACAATAACTCACTCAGTATTTGAAAACAAGAGAAAGAGAAGGCACAAGGAGGAAGAGGTTGCAGGACACGACAAAGGGTTGTTTGGACAAAGGCCTTGTAAGGTGTAATGGGGTGGCAATTTGTCAGTAGCTTAGCCACGTTTGTTGGACCAAAACTGTTTGATCACGGACTACACTAACAATACCATATTCATTCATTATTTGCTTTCTCAATAGCCATTTTTGTAAAATATTCTTCTCTCCTTCTCGTGAGCACACATGTAATATCGTTTTCGCAAATGTAGTGTAACATCTACCAGTCATTACAGTTTTCACATACCATGTTATCCCAAAGAGAAATAAGCCATAGTCATAGCTAACTGCTAAAGATAGAAAGATGATGACTTCTTCAGCCCCATCAAGAGGAAGAAGAACAAGAATGACTATTTTTCAGAGAGTTCTGAGTTTGCTGATTTCAGTTTCATATTTGCTGACATGCTTAGGAAACAATGAGGTGCCTGCCCAGTTGAATGATGATGTTCTAGGCTTGATTGTGTTCAAATCAGACCTTCAAGACCCTTCTTCTCATCTTGCTTCGTGGAATGAAGACGATGTGAATCCATGTTCATGGCAGTTCGTGCAGTGCAATCCTGAGAGTGGAAGAGTTTCTGAGGTCTCATTGGATGGCTTGGGATTATCTGGGAAGATTGGAAGAGGGCTTGAGAAGTTGCAGCATCTCACGGTATTGTCCCTTTCTCATAACAACTTGAGTGGGGGTATTAGTCCTTCTCTTACTCTTTCCAACACTCTTCAGAGGCTGAACCTTAGTCACAATGCTCTCTCTGGTTCAATTCCTACTTCTTTTGTGAATATGAATTCAATAAAGTTTCTTGATCTTTCAGAGAATTCATTCTCGGGATCAATCCCTGAGACTTTTTTTGACACTTGTTCTTCCCTTCATCACATTTCTCTGGCTAGGAACATGTTTGATGGGCCGGTTCCTGGCTCACTGTCTAGATGTTCCTCGTTGAACAACCTTAATCTTTCCAATAACCATTTATCTGGTAATGTGGACTTTAATGGGATTTGGTCACTGACCAGGCTTAGAACTTTGGATCTATCCAACAATGCCTTATCTGGGTCTTTACCTAGTGGAATTTCATCCATACATAACTTGAAGGAGATCTTATTACAAGGTAACCAGTTTTCAGGTCCTTTATCCACTGATATTGGATTCTGCCTGCATCTAAGTAGGTTGGATTTTAGTGATAACCAGTTCAGTGGAGAACTACCTGATTCACTTGGAAGGCTTAGTTCTTTGAGCTATTTCAAGGCATCAAATAATTTTTTTACCAGCAAATTCCCTCCATGGATTGGTAACCTTACAAGTCTGGAGTACCTAGAGCTTTCAAACAATCAGTTCACTGGAAGCATTCCAGAGTCAATAGGGGAACTGGGATCACTCTCTCATCTCAGCATTTCAAGCAACAAGCTTGTTGGAACTATTCCATCATCATTGAGTTCCTGCACAAAGTTATCTGTGATCCAGCTCAGAGGCAATGGTTTCAGTGGCACCATTCCAGAGGGTTTGTTTGGCCTAGGATTGGAGGAAATAGACTTGTCCCGAAATGAACTGAGTGGTTCAGTTCCAGCAGGATCAAGCAGGCTCTTGGAAACTCTAACCAACTTGGATCTTTCAGATAACCATCTCCAAGGGAATATCCCTGCAGAAACTGGTCTTCTTTCAAAACTAAGTTACTTGAATCTGTCTTGGAATGATCTTCAATCACAGATGCCTCCAGAGTTTGGTCTCCTTCAGAATCTAGCAGTTTTGGATATTCGCAACAGTGCCTTGCATGGTTCAGTTCCAGCAGATATATGCGACTCGGGCAATTTAGCTGTGCTCCAACTGGATGGAAATTCATTGCAAGGGAGTATTCCAGAAGGGATTGGGAATTGTAGCTCTCTTTACTTGCTGTATGCATCCTATTTCTCAAGCCCAAGTTTTATTTTTTGTGCACATCTTTATTGGAAGATAATAGTTTCTATCCATTTTTGTGCAGGAGTTTGTCTCACAATAACTTGAGTGGTTCAATTCCAAAGTCCATGTCAAAGCTAAACAAGCTGAAAATCCTGAAACTGGAATCCAATGAGCTAAGTGGAGAGATACCAATGGAGCTTGGAATGCTTCAGAGTCTACTTGCTGTGAACATATCATACAACAGGCTCACAGGAAGGCTTCCCACAGGTAGCATATTTCAGAACTTGGACAAAAGTTCCTTAGAAGGAAACCTGGGTCTATGCTCACCCTTGTTGGAGGGTCCTTGTAAAATGAATGTCCCCAAGCCACTAGTGCTTGACCCAAATGCCTACAACAACCAAATAAGCCCTCAAAGGCAGAGAAACGAATCATCAGAGTCTGAACCGGTCCACCGCCACAGGTTCCTTAGTGTATCTGCTATTGTAGCAATATCTGCATCCTTTGTGATTGTATTAGGAGTGACTGCTGTTAGCCTACTTAATGTTTCTGTGAGGAGAAGGCTATCATTTGTGGATAATGCTTTGGAAAGCATGTGCTCAAGCTCTTCAAGATCAGGGAGTCCAGCCACAGGAAAGCTGATTCTGTTTGATTCCCAGTCCTCACCTGATTGGATCAGCAGTCCTGAGTCCTTGCTCAACAAGGCGTCAGAGATTGGAGAAGGGGTGTTTGGAACCCTCTACAAGGTTCCATTGGGATCACAGGGTAGAATGGTAGCAATCAAGAAGCTTATATCCACCAACATAATCCAATATCCAGAAGACTTTGATAAGGAGGTTAGGATCCTAGGGAAAGCAAGGCACCCAAATCTAATAGCATTGAAAGGGTACTATTGGACTCCTCAATTACAGCTTTTAGTAACTGAGTTTGCACCAAATGGTAGCTTGCAGGCCAAACTACATGAGAGGCTTCCCTCAAGTCCACCTCTTTCTTGGCCTATAAGGTTCAAAATTTTGCTTGGGACAGCAAAGGGGCTTGCTCATTTGCACCATTCTTTCCGTCCACCAATCATCCACTACAACATTAAGCCAAGTAACATTCTTCTTGACGAAAATTGCAACCCCAAGATCTCGGATTTCGGGTTAGCTCGGCTTCTGACAAAGCTGGACAGGCATGTGATGAGCAATAGGTTCCAGAGTGCATTAGGATATGTGGCACCAGAATTGGCATGTCAGAGCCTAAGGGTGAATGAGAAATGTGATGTTTATGGTTTTGGGGTGATGATCCTTGAGCTGGTGACAGGTAGGAGGCCAGTGGAGTATGGTGAAGACAATGTGCTTATACTGAATGACCATGTGAGGGTGCTGCTTGAGCAGGGTAATGTGTTGGAGTGTGTGGATCACAGTATGAATGAGTACCCAGAAGATGAGGTATTGCCTGTTCTAAAGCTAGCAATGGTATGCACCTCCCAAATTCCTTCAAGCAGGCCAACTATGTCTGAAGTGGTGCAAATACTGCAGGTCATTAAAACCCCAGTTCCTCAAAGGATGGAAGTGTTTTGATGAGATATGCTTCTCTGAGAACTAGCTTGTCATATAGAAAAATATGTTAACTATTGAGATTTTTTTTTTCCTTTTATGCTGTGTATCCTTTTCAATTTCCTTAGCCATTTGGTTTATGTGGATTGTTCTTTTAAGTACAAGCAGATTTTCCTCGTATAAATGGAAATCACTATCATATAAATCCGTTATTCTCAACTCTTGATTCCTCTTTTACTGAAATAAGCTTATGCATTTCATTTACCCAACTTTTAATCATGTTACAAAAGTCATCAAGTTAGCCACGTGGTTAAAAGTAGTCACGTTATTCATTGGAAGGCATGTCAGAATTTTATTATTATTTTTGGGTGAGTTCTAGGAAAGAATAGTTTACCGAGGTAAGAAAGGGGAATCAAAGAACCAAAACTGTGTTCTTGTACAAGTAATTTTTACCCAGAAAAACCATACTTTCTTTTTTGTTTGTTTTTATGAATGGTTGTGAAAGTCCCAAATTTTACAACCCAAAACCTTGTATATCGAAAGAGATAGTAGTTAATTGCAAAATAAGACCTAATAAAACTAATAATTTCCAACCAATCATAAAGGCGTTTAAAACTGAAAAATGTTTTAAGATATACAAGTGGTTTCAGATTTGCTTGCTCTGAAGTGTTTATTCCTTAAATACCATCGCATTACAGGGCCTATTTAGATTTTCAAAACTGTAATTTTCTGCCATTAGAAGGTGCGAGCATTGGTCTTCTAACCTCAAATCAAAGAGACTTCCTTCTGTACCAAAATATTTTCCTTAAAGGTGTTATATTTTCCACAAAAATAATGAATTAGCTGGTTAATACAACTTAATGCTCAGTTTTGTGGCATAACTCAAATAACAAGTAACAAGTGGCACTGCATTTATCGCAGAAGAACAGATTATACAGGCATATATAATGGATGGGTTCATAAAATAAACAAAAATTGCGTCGCCTTAAAATTATAAATCCTCTATTATACTGCCAAATTAACCATAAAATCCTCGTCCTATACGGAAAAGAAATTGGATTAAACCATCAGAATGGCAAACAAAAATTTCCTTCTCAATCCTCGTGCAAAGCCTTCATCAAATACAGTCTGTTAAAGCTCTGTCCTGACACCCTGCAAAACATGCAACAGGAAATGTACGGAAGATTAAACTCAATTGGCTAGAGAAGACAGTGATATAAGAAATAAAAGTCAGAAACTTAAAATCGGTAACTTCGTATATTTGCTCCTCAAAGATGAAAAAAAGTCATCAAAATCTAGTCACATACCCATTGATTTGATTACAGTAGTTGGAAATTTGATTTGTTATGAGGAAGCTCTCCAACCGTGATGGCTCGGGGAGTGGCTTGAAAACGGGATTTGAAGGATCTTCCTCCGGCAAGGGTTCTTCTCCAGCAGCTTTACGAGCCATGTTCTCCGCCCTATTATTACAAAAACAAAATATATAATATACGGAACCAATAACTGAAAACAACGTATAAGCTATCTATTGCAACCGTTAATTTTCTTGTGTTCAAAATATTAAAATTGTGAATCAAATATGTGAATAACCAAACACTGCTGGATTGCATAATGTTCAGTTGAAAATAAAGTTAAAAATTGTGTTACAATTACCATACATTCATTTATCATTTATTGGATATGGGATATGAGAAAACCACACACTATAAAGCATAAAGCAAAGTATATGATTGATGGTCCAGCCCCCTCCCAAAAGATAAAACAGTAAATCACTATTTTCGAACATAAAATCATTGATCATCATATCATACCCATAGCACATGCAATGGGAGAGATGTGGAGGGAGGGGACCATTGCAAAAATATAATAATTGAGTTTTTTGTCCTTATATTTTGACTCTGTATGATTAGCTGTAAAAGCTTATCACTTCAACCCCAGTTCATTCAAAACTCAGCAAAACTTCTAAGAAATAGAGCAAAAGTACATAGATTGGCCACCAGCTATGTAGCACATTGTAGCTTCCTAAAATGGAAATCTAACATTAAATGGATATGTATGTAGATTTCACATAGTATTCATAAAGAGAATCTAAAACAATTAGAAAACCCATAATCAAAGGCATGGAATCTGAACTAAAACCAAATCATTAGTTAGCAAAAAAAACATCAACTCAAATGTTGACCATATTTTCAAACAACATAGAAGACTAACTGCTAATCTATGCATCCTAGTCAGCCAAAGAAAACCTAATGAAATTATCACCTTGAAGATAATAGTTCAAAGACAAACTCAAACGTACCTTCTCTTTTGAAGCCATGCTTGCTGCTGAGCTTGTTGACGAGATAAGCTCCTATAGTAGAATTGGAACTAAAACAGAAGAAATTTCAGTCATACATTCTAAAACAACAAAACAATCACACACTAAAAGAGGACCTAAAATAACCTTTTGTTGTTCTAGTGACAGGTCATCCATGCATTCTATCAAAAACTCCGTATTCCTCTCCATTAATGAACTGGTTGACAATTGCAAACGATCATAGTCACACTGCAATGGAGCAAAAGCAGATGTAAACATAAAATAAATTTAAAATGACCAAAAGAATCTCTATTAAAAATCATAGTTCACCTGGGTGACTGGAGTATCAGGTTCCAGCTCTGTCATGAAAGCACTGATAAGGGCAGAATTTGAAACTTTGATCTGATATATTAAAAAATATGAAGCATGGCCATCATTAATTAGAAAACAACTAGAAAAATAATTCAAAACTAATTAATACACTTTCATACTAGAAAATATGCAACAAATTATTCATGTTAACGCCAGTAGCATGTCTAGCTCGTTATTAACTGTTGCATTAACAGATACGAAGAAGATTACTATCATTCTAATTCACCAAAACAGATGTATTTTACGATGTTTCAATCAAATACTTGTTAACATGATTTAGTAAGTATAGACATTCCATGTTTCAAAATCATAGAAAACAAACAGTAATTCATTATATGAAGAACTATTTGGTCAAACCACCCAAAAAGGAAAGGCAAATTTCAGGAAAAGCTTACCGGTATTTCCTCAAAGATATCCACCCATGATAAGTTCTTCTCCCTCAATCTATTTCACAAGACAGAAAAATGAGAAATCAAATGGTTCAACTTATGGATAACAAGACACCGAGAAAAAATTCATACTTCTCTCCAGTAAAATTATTGCTGCGATAGAGTTCCATGAAAGAGTCAGAAAGCTTCAAGGCCTTCAGAGCTAGGACACCTTGATCAGATCTTGATGGATCATATATTATGCAAACACAACGTCTAATATTCTCCTGAAAACATTGGCAAGTTTGAAACATAATGTCATTCACCGGATTAGATACTGTTGAAAATATTGTCTTCAGCCGAAAGAAAATAAAAAGTGCAGAGGACTGGATCAAAAAAACAAACTTTTCTTTTTAGAATATCAGAAATCACCAGCAGCCATTTTGATAATAAATTTAAGTAAAAGGAAACCTGAACATTGAAAAAGGCATGATATTGACATCATCTGGTTATACACAAACATTGTTTATATTTGTCATTCTACATACTCCACTCAACCTCCCTTATTAAAAAAAAACTAATTCTAATTCAAAGCAATATAATCATTTTTGTAAATATAATACAATTTAGCATGTATAAAATTCCCATTGGATTGTAACAGGGGTAACTTTCATCCAACAAATTGTGCCAATATCTGACGCAATTGGTCAAGAATGACATTGTGCCACATTAACACAAATTCATTTCAAATCCTAGGTGGTGCTGGCCATATCCTGCGTTGGCCAGTTGGGCATCATCAATCTATAGTTTCCCAGGTTATTATGGTATAGTAATCACCTCCCAATAGTGGTTTCATCAGACCGAAGTAGAATACTCTCGAGAGGTATGTTATTGTAAATATCAAACTATTTGTGAATAATGTCATTTAACCATGAAATCCCAGCTGAAGCAAAAATATGCAAAAAATAAATTAATTGACAAGCATTCATTACCTGGTAATTCATAAAGGTTTCAATAAGCTCCACAGTCTGAAAGGAGCCCAGCAATGTAGATTGGTACCTAGATTCGAAGAATTATCCCATGTGTAGGATAAATGATTACAAAGAAAGAACATCTTACCAAAATTCCATCACACTAAAGAAACGACTACAAGCGCATGTATCACGCACGAAAAGTGGCATTTTCATCATACTTACCATCCAACAGTATTGTTGTCTACATTAACCTCCCTGAGGCATCTCATCATTTCCAGCTGGTAATTGGCACCATCAGCTTCTATTTCCTCATCCTCCTCCCTCGTCTGCAAATATTAGCAACCAAAACAACGATAAATTTAGGAGGACAACGTTGAAGGTATAAAAAATGAAGAAACGAAAAAGAAAAAGTAAGGCAATATCATACTGGAAAGGGGAAGCAGTTGGTAACTTCAAGAACACTGCCAACATCCAACCCAAGAAGTTGTCCAGTGACCAAAGAAGGCGAGTGATCCTTACAGTGCTTAATTATCTTAAGGATGACCTATTCAACCAAGAGAATATAGCACCAGATTGGGTCAGTATTTCCTTCACAGCAAATAATTAATGAATATTATCTTACAAAACGAGGACCAGCCACAAAAGCATTACAAACTTCCATGTTCCAGTTAACCAACAAAGAGGTAAACATATAACACGAATCCTACTACCAGATCCCCATCAGCATAATAAATGTTGCCAATTCAAAATCCATATAATCGGAGAAAACAAGTACAGCTTCGACAGATGCAAGAAACAAAATGAAGCTTAACAATGGACCCTTCAAAATTATTCTCATACATACAAAAGAAAAATTGAACAACAATGGAGCAATTGGAGTTTGGAGAGCATAGAATTGATACCAGTCCTTCAATCTGGACGACTCTAAGAGGCGGCGCAGCCTCCTCCGTGGCGGCGACTTGGAGAAAAGATCTAGTCGTAGCTGCATGGGTAAAACGAGACATCACCGAATGGTGCTGAGTGAGTGACAAAAAACAAAAAACGAAACAGAAACCCTAATTAGGTGGAGATTGTTGGGAGCGTAAACATACTTGTAGCCATGTTTTGAATCGAAAGGACGAAGAATCTGCGATAGTGTTTGGAGGAGGAAGAAACCCTAACGCCGGAGCAAGAGGAAGGGGTTTTTGCCTACAATTGGGCTCAAATAGTCCACAATAAAATTACAATTAGCCCAATTTTGAAAATATATATATATATATATATATTTATTTATTTTATTTTTATTTTTATTTTATTTTATTCTTATTTTTTTATCAGCAATTTTGAAAATATATAATAGCGAAATTATGATTTTAGTTAGTTGATTTGGAAGGAAATTAATGTTATCAACTCAATTTTGGTTAAGGTGATTTTAAGTAATTTATATTGGATTGTGTTTTTTATTTTAAATATAAATATATATATATATATAAAGGATTTATCATTCAATACAAACTATTTTCATATTTTACTTTTTAATAATATTTTAAATTACAATATAAAATTTATATCTGTAATAATATATAATAGGAATTTTAATTTAACTTATACAAATTAATAATATTTTAAAGTAAGAATATAATTACAGTCAAAATAAAATAAAATAAAAATACTAAACTAGAGGTTAATATATAAGCATCATTTGTATTTACAAGAAAAAAAATATTCACAATTTATAAAAGTACATCAACTTTTTTATAAGTTATATGAATGCCAAAACCTCTTCAAATTATATAAGTCTTACAATTTAAATTAAATATTAAAATTATGTTTATATAATGTAAAATATTTAGACTTACTCTTAAGTTTTTTACGAAGAAGGTTGAAAGAATAACCAAACAATATTGAAAAAATTCTTCAATCTTATTTGTTTTAAATAAAATATCTCATTTCTTCACTAATTTCTTATAAGAAAAAAAAAATGTTCTTCAATTAATCAAATGGATAACCATTATCAATTAACATGAATAACAACTTGATAATAAAAAATTGAAATGTAATACTTTTGAATTGATATATCTGACAAAATATTTAAACAATAAATTAAAATTGGAAATGTTTTAAAAAATAACAACTATGTATTTTAATATAATTATAAAATCACTATAATTATTATATAAACTACGGAAACATATGAGTTCGGGCATATGTACTGTATTTTTAATTTTTTGTTATAATTATATATTTGTATTTTTATATATATCAAAATTATATTACTAGTTATTTCTTTTACCAAAAGTTAAAAAAAACACTTAATTATCATTTTAATTATAATTAATTTTAAAAATATCCTTATATTTAAATTTGAGCATACTTAATAATGAAAGTTTAACCTAATTTAGAAAATATAGTTTGCATCTTACAAAGTTTATAATATTAAATTAATTTAACTATTACTAACATTCTTAATTAATTTGAAATTAAGTATAAAATTTTCTTTCAAAGTACATAAATCATACATTTTTTTTTAGCATATTAACATCTTCATAATTATGTGTCCATTTTTCCTTATTATTAAAATTTTACCATACACAACATATTGAATTTTCTTTAGTTCTTAAAATTTTACATAACAATGAATAAAGAAAATATTTATAAACACTCACCTATATTATATATTATTGATATAGAAATAAAGTAAATTTGCATACTAAAGAGAAATAACACAATGTGGTTTTATTGTTGCCTCAGCAAAGAAAAGAAAAAAGATAATATTATTTTTAGCTGTTGTATTAATTGAATTCCTTGTTTCCAGAGGATTTCACGGTTAGTTACAAGAATTTGTTTTTTTAAGTTAAAAACGAAAAAAAAAAAAATGAATCCAGAGGATTTCACGGTTAGTTACAAGAATTTGTTTTTTTAAGTTAAAAAGGAAAAAAAAATGAATGGACAACTATGTTATTACTTCAACCTCAGTTGATACAGTATTTTTTTTTTTATACTAAATATTTAAAAACTAAGTCCACACTATTAAATGACTGGTTCTTTTGTTTTCTAATCTAATTTTATCTTAAAAAACAAGTATTTATATTAAAATACTGATTTTTAAAAGCATTTTTATAAAATTATTTAACCTATTTTATTTAATAAAAAATCTTATCCCAAACTTAAGTGTACTATAATAATGTGGGTTAAATAATAATTTTTAGAAATTATTTTTATTTATTTATCTTATATATGTTTTTTTTAATACAATATTATATTTTCATAAAGTAATATTTTGTTGTATTTTGGGGAATGTAAAAAAATAAAGATTGTGATGTTAAAAAACAACCAATCCATTTGACTGACCAAAATACTAAAAAAATTTGGAAATGAGTGGGTGGAAGGTTAAGAAACAAATCCAAAAAAATTGGTTATTAAACTAAGCAAAGGAATTTATATATGTATCTATCATGTATTTCTTATTTTTTATTTCACAAAATGAAATAAACATGTATCAATCACACAATAAATAAGTATTGTATCTACATGTATTTTTCATTTTTTATTTCACAAAATAACATAAACATTTATCACACAATAAATAAATAGTGTATCTACATGTATTTCTTATTTTTATTATTATTATTATTATTATCTATGTATATATATTATTAAAATAAACTATAAATTTTATACTTATTGATTTTTAAAAATATATAAACTAAAAATTTATATTAACAATGCAAGTTTATAAATAAATGATATCGTTTATTTAAAAATAAAAATGCAGACAAACTCACAAAAACACGTGTATTTTTGCCAGTACATATAATCAAAATATAATAATTTATAAATCATTGTTTGGTTATCCTTATAAGCAGTGAAATTCGGGTGAAAGGTCTTTTCACTTTCAAGCAGTAGAAAATATTAAAAATACAAATTCTAAATAAATTAATATTACCAAATTTTATAATTCTTAATCCATTAGATATTTGAAAAAACTCAATTTTAGAATACAACTTTATATGATTAGCGATTATTTACATATTAGTAATTAATATTAAAAAGTACAAATTTTAAATAATTAATATTAATAAAAGGAATTTTAAGTTCTATTCTGTAAACATTTTAAAAGATCCAACTTAACAAAAGGATTTTTTAAGATTGTGTCTCACTGAGCATTTTATACCTGTATAAGAAAAATAATTCATTTTTAAAAAATGGAAATTCTTAATTAAATAATATTAATAAAAAAATTAATAAACACTTCAAAAGATTTATATGAAAAAAAAATATTAGATTATGCCTCACTAAATCCTTTACATGTAAAAGGAATGTAATCAATATTTTAAAAAATAAATTACTCTTTACACATATTATGAAATGATATTTTAATTAATAAAGGGATACTTTAAAAATTATAATCCATTAAAAATTTGAAAAGACTTGACTTAAAATTATGAAATTTTAAGATTATGCCCCTCTAATTTTAATACGTACTATGAAAGTAATTAATGTTAAAAAATAAAAATTCTAAATGAACTATCGTTTAATAAAAATAAGTTTTAATTGTTAATTTCTTATAACTGAAAAATAAAAATTGGATGAGATCAATAAAATGTAATTTTTTTAATTATATTGTGGAGGTATTGTTCGTTGAAATATGAAAAAAGTTTATTAGTGATTTGTTTGTATTTTTTGAAGTTGAAACTCTTATTCGTATTTTACTTTCTAATAATATTTTTAAATTAAAATATAAAATTTATGTCTGTAATAATATGTAATAGGATTTTTCATTTAACATATACAAATTAATAAGAATATAGTTACAGTCAAAATAAAATAACTAAAATAAATGTTAATATATAGGCATCATCAATATTTATAATCTATGACTATAAGGAAAATTTATTTTATAACTACTATGTAACTATAATTGTTTTTATCAATATAATTTATTTTATTAGTAGAAAAAACACAGACATTAAGGTCTATTAATATTTTTATTATTATTTATATATTTATGTTTAATATTAAAAATTAAATAAACAATGATCATACTTATATTATTAATATAAATTTATAATTTATATATTTAAAAAAAATAAAAAATATATATATAATTTATAATTGATTTTAATCAATAAAAAATATCTATATATATGATAATAATAAAAATAAAAATTAAATGTATTACCTGTAATGTACAACTTTAATTTAGTTTTTTTGTATTAGTCACATTGTTTTATCTAATTTTTAATGTAAAATAAGATTATTTTGTCATTTTTTTCATTTTCAGGTTTATTTTTGTAATTATGTCTTCACATGTTTACATTTTGATTAAAATATTTTCATTATTTTACAAACATGTGAATAAAATACATTATTTTTTAATAAAAAATAGGGTTACTATGATAAAAGTTTAAATATTATAAACAAAGGGTCTGATATATTTATGTCTTATCATATAAATAATTAGCAAAATATCTCATCTAATATTTAATGAGAAGAATAAGTACAAAAATAAACCTGAAAATAAAAAAAATGTTAAAATGACATTAATTTGCATTAAAAATTAGATAAAACAATGTGGTTAATACAGAAAAGTAAATTAAAGTTGTACATTACATTACAGGTATCAATCATGTTCAAGAGTTTATGAGAAAAATTATTAATGGACTTTAAAGAACCCATAGTACAAACTTTGTACTTGATTGATACATTTCACAAAATGAAACAAACATGGTATATACAATATTGAAAAAATTTTCCAATCTTATTTGTTTGAAAGAAAATATCTCATTTGTTCAATAATTTTTTAGAAAAAAAATGTTCTTAAATTAATGACAACAATTATCAACTAATATCAATAACAATTTGATAATAAGAAAATTGGAATGTAATAACTTTGAATTGTAATATAAATTATTGTCTATATATTTGATATAGGCTAAGTACACATAAGTCGATATGTTAGAAAAAAACTTTAGAAATTCATCTCAACCATTTTTATCGAGTAGGTTTTACTATTATCTTAATCATAAACACATATGAAAGAAAAATACGAAGATGAGTGATGTTTTTGTAAGCCTTAAATATCAATTTTAATAAGTCTAACGTACCATATAGACAATTTAGTCATAACATCTTATCTAACATACAATATACAATATATAAAAAGACTCCATCTCACATTATTAAATATATGATCTTGTATTTTACCTTTGATGATCCACCGTGAATATAATTTTTTTTTGGGAAAATAACTAGGTACTTAAGTATTTTCATTAAAAATATTGGTATAATAATAATTATTTATCTAGTAATATTGATCATTTATCAATTACAAGTTATATACACTCATTACCTAAAGTTGATAATGCTAAAGAAGTATCAAATAATCAAAAGTTTGACCTGTGAATATTTTAGTTTATGACGTTATTTTGAATTATCTAAATATTCATTTATTTGGTACACATAGATTCATACATTAATAAAATCTCAACTCATTGCACCAGAAACTCCAAAAATAATAATAAAACATATAATTATTTTTCTTTTATCCAGATTAACCGAATAAAAGAAATATTTTTTTTTTAAATTTATTTTAATTGTTATTTTATATGTATTTATTCTAGTTGTAAAAGGATGATCTTTAAAACAATAAAAAATAAAATAAGACAATAATCAAAACAATAACCTTAAATAAGTATATATATATATATATATATGACAAAAATATAAATTAACAAAAATGACATGGAGATATATTAAACTACACAAATATAAATAAATAAGGAAGACCTTACATAGATTAAATGACATAATTATATATTAATAATCAAGATCAGTCTCTAACTAAAAATAAATTAAATAATATAAATGCAAATAAATAAATAAAACTGAAAATTAAATAATATACTTATAAATTAATAAATATCTGTACATAATTAAATATTAAATTAAATAATTACTAATTACTAATTTAAACATTAAATGATATAGTTATAAATTAATAATAAAGTAATTGAAAATTAAATAACATAATTATGAATTAATAACATTTAAAAAAAATTATGATTACATTCATTCAACGTATAGATAACATTCTATCTTATCTTATCTTCTTATTTGTTTTATTTTTTGTAAAAGATTCCTTTAAATAGTTTTTTATTATTTATTATTATCATTATTTTCATTTTATTTATGTCCCAATATCTTTTAAAAACTATTTGATTTGTTTTTCAATGCTCAAGTTTTTTCAAATACAACATAAAATACTTTTAAAATATAAATTTAATCTTATTTTTAAAAAATAATAAAATTATTCAGAATTAGGAATGTTACCAGAAATATAATATAATTAAGTAAATTTAATTACCACATTAGATTAAGGAAAATAATTTAAAACTTTTATGAAAAACAATTCTAAATTAAATTACAAAATTGATTACAGATTAGACTGTCCACTTTATATTTTGAAAATTTGTAATATATATATTTTATTTAATTAAATTAATTCAATAAATTTGAGGAATAAAATGTTAAAGTTATATATGAATATAACATTTAATGTTATTGTTGCAGGATTTATAAGTGTAACTTTTTTTCTGTCACATGTATACAAGTATAGTACATTATCATTAATTATTACTAATATACATAGGTACGAAAGTTGTCTCTAAAATTGTACGAGTTTTGCATCCATTATTATTTTGATTGAATAATTTTTTCTAAATTTTATAAAATATATATTAATTGTTTTCATATTTACAATGGTTGAATTAATGTAATTAACAATTAAAATCTAGTTTTTTCAATTAAATTAAAATGTTCTTACAAAATATAAAACAAATAGAGATTACTCAAAACAAATTTAATATGCCTTTATTGCTGTTTTCAGTTTTAGTAATATAAAAAGAGTTACGATAAACCTAAGTGTATCTCTATGGATACGGGAAGCTGAGTAATGTTGATCCACGTCGATACACTATGTTTACTTTATTCTTGGTTGTCCTATTCTTCAAGTCTCATTTTTTCTTCGCGTGTCTCGGTCAGTCGGTGAGGGTACCTGCGACTGCACTCCGACGCTCAAGTCAGCGATGATGCTTAGTGAGAATTCTCTGATAATCTGAAAAACGTACATTTTCCCCTTTTCGGAAGTCCCTTTAGTAAGTTGACTTGGACTTTGGTCATGTGGACCAACCCACCGACCAGTTGGTGACTAGGGACAAGCTTAGTGGTTTCTGGGCCGTGCTTGGTGGTTTCCTGAAATCCAGGAAGTGCTCTATGAGAACGTGCTTGACTTATTCAACGGAAATTATAACTGTTGGTTTTACATGTAACCGTATAAGCACGTTCTTTATTTAATTAAATTTATTTAAGATAACATAATTAATTAAATTAATTGTATTTAACTAACATACATATATTAAATTAAGACATATGATAGACACTAACACAATATTTATACACCCCGAAGATAAAATAAATGTAATATCTAAAATTAAAATACGAATCTATATACTATATAATATAATTATAAATTATGTATATTAAAAATATAAATATATTTTAGTTTTTTTTAAAAAGAATTTTTATAATCACAATAAAAATTTGTATAATAAATTTAAAATTTTAAAATTTAATATATTTATTTTTTTAAAATTATATTAAAATGATGTTAAAATTGTGAATATCAATAAATAATTTTTGAATTAAACTATAAAACATTCAACGTCAAATCAACAACCTTAGACAAAAACCTATACGAAACAGAAATTAATGAAGGTGATAAAATTCAACTGTGGGTCAAACGAAAGGAAACATGATGATTGTGAAAGACACAGGTTTAATTGAAATTAGTAAGAATCAGACATTTTTTTTTACCTTAAAAAGTTGTTTTATGCCACGCCACGCAACACAAAGCCGATTTGTTCACGCAACATGACCCCATTGTTATCTCTTTCTTTCACCCACCAAACTACACTCCAACACTATATAATATACTATTCTTCTTCTTCTTCTCTCTCTCTCTCTCTCTGTTTCTTCTGCTATCGTTTTTCTCTCTTCTCCATTGGAACCTTCCTTCGCTCTCTCCGATTCCAATGGATTCTTCTTCTGCTTCGATCTCTCACTTCCGACTCTCTGCGAATTCGTTCCTCTCTCGATACGAGCCGCTTGCTCTGCTTCTCGTTCCTCTCCTCTCTCTCCTCATCGCTCACTCGCTTCGCTCCTTCTTACGCCGTCTCTCCGAGAAAGGACTCAAAGCCACGCTCCTAGGGTTTATCATGAACGCCGTCAAGTACAAAACACCACTCCATGCAATGCTATATCTCGCATTAGTATTAATATTCATGCATATCATATATTGCTCGATTACTCTTTTTCTGTATGGTTTTAATTAATCTAATGTGTGATCCGTGGTTCAATTCGCAGATTGGTTCCTGGCGTGAAGCGGTACATAGACGCCGAAAAACAGAAGGTTCGGTCTCGTGTGATTCTGTTGAATTCGATTCGATTGGGCTTTGGTTTGGTTTGGCTTTTGTCTTGTGTATGGAGTTAACTTCGCATGCATGCGCGTTGCTTCTTTCATCGAGCTCTGGTTTTGTGATTTTAGTGGCAGTGAGTTTAGTTTAATTGGATGTTTTTTCACTTTGCATGTTCCTTTATTAGATTAGTGGTTAGTTCAGTTTTTGTGGTTTTGAGGTTGCGAAACTTTGAGATTGGAGAATTTTGTATCAGTCCATGCCAATTTGATTACGAGGCCCGGTTAGGTGAATGCGTTATCTAGAATTGTGTTATTATATTACAATGACGAAATGGAAGAGAAAAGTGGTAACTTTAGAGAGGATAAGGGATGATTACGGAATTGAGTTTTAAAAAGGATTCAATGCTTTCAACTCCATATCTCCCTGCGATGAGATATCACCGCAAAACTGGATATGTTATGTCGTAGTTTCTGTACTTTTAGTTTGTTATCCTCTTAAAATTTGGGATGGAAATGGTTTTTCATGAGAACTTTGTGGCTTTAACTTCATTCTTGGGGTCAGTTTGGTATGGGGGTAAAATGGAGGTGAAAGAAGTTCATGAATATGTTTCATTAGCAAAATTGTATTGAGAACTAATCTGTGAGTTTAGTGTGCATGAGGTAAAGAAACCGCTTGAGTTTGTCCAGTGTCATTATATGTCAAATCCAAACACAGATTTCAATTCATGCCACCTCAAGTGGTACATGTATACTTTGTTTTAACAAAATTCTGCTATTTTTAAATCATGAATCATCATCATCATTGGTAACTGATTTACTTATTAATCTGGTCATTGAACTCAGGTTGTGGATAAGTTGCAATCTGATAGCCAATCTAAAAGAGTAGGTTGGAATACTGAGTTGCCAAGCACAGGATTAGGGACGTCTGTCCTTGAGAAAATGAGAGAGGAAAAAAATAATGATCCGGTCTGGCAAGGCAAATGCTCCGGTACAGTGTATGTTAGTAATTTTGGTAAAATATTAAATTCTGAGCGTTTGTTCTTGGGATGCTCCGGTACAGTGTATGTTAGTAATACTTAGTCTGACGAATTTTGTATTCTTTTAATGTATTTATTGTTTATTTCTTGCAGCTACATTGGAGGAAGTGAATCTGATGGACATTTTTCTGTGATAAATGAGGCATGTTCAATGTTAGTAAGACACTACAGAGTTTTCAGTTGTATTTTATGTTTGTGTTAATATGAATGTTTAATACACCGTTTGACAATTGTCATTTACTTTTATATTCTTGTAGATGGATTTCTGCATAGACCAGTGGTTGTGTAATTGATTAAAATTTCTGTATAACTACTCCAGATACCTTAGTTTATTTGCTTTAGGAGTTGGGAGAGCATCCCACTGTTGAGTTCCATTATCAGTTTATGTATTTTTTTTCCTCAACGTCAATATGGCTTCTGACTCTGATCTACGCATTATAGGAAGTTTTCCTAATTGTTCGAACTTGAAAAATATTTAAAGCATGCTTATGGTTAATACTTCCAGTTTTGCCACTCAGAACTAAACATGATTCCTCTTTGCTACTCAGATCATTACATGATTAGGTCATAATCTGGACTAGTTCTATCTATTTTGAGTCTCATCGACAAGTTTCAAAATAAGTTTTGGCATCAATTATTGTTGAGGCATACAATTTACTTGCAGTGTAGAATATTTTGCTTCCAATTGAAATTTGTGATATTTTTTTAAGGTCATAGTCATGCCCATTAGCTTGGTTGCTGATATTGCTGTATGCATGTATTGAAATGGCATTCAGGTTTGCACATACCAATCCCCTGCATTTGGATGTATTCAAGAGTGTTGCTCGCTTTGAAGCAGAGGTGGTTGCAATGACAGCGGCACTTCTTGGAAGTAAGGAAATTAGTTCTGGAGGACAAATATGTGGCAACATGACATCAGGCGGGACTGAAAGTATATTATTAGCTGTCAAATCATCTCGTGACTATATGAAATCTAAGAAAGGAATTACAAGACCTGAAATGTATGTCACCAATAATGCATGATTATATATTTGTTAAATTATCATTTTTAATGTATTTTTGAATTACCAAATTATAGGATTATTCCCTTGTCTGGACACTCAGCATATGACAAGGCTGCACAGTATTTTAATATCAAACTATGGCGTGCACCAGTTGACAAGAATTTTAAAGCGGATGTGAAAGCGATTCGACGCCTTATTAACAAAAATACCATCTTGGTATGAAGGTTTTTTTTTTCTTATTTAAAAGATTCAGAATTCTTGCTACAGGATTTTATACGGTATGCAAACTGCTAATATATTAAATTCTTATTGCCAAATGAAACTGTTTGTCATGATAAACCAGATTGTTGGATCTGCTCCTGGGTTTCCTCATGGAATAATTGACCCCATCGAAGTAAGTTTTTTCATCTAATGCTGAAAAAGAATGTAAGTTCAACTTTCTTTCAATTACAGAATGCATAAAATTTGTCAATTTCTTCCGTAGGAACTTGGTCATCTGGCATCAAGCTTTGGTATTTGTTTCCATGTGGACCTTTGCCTTGGTGGCTTTGTATTACCATTTGCTCGTGAGCTTGGGTATAGTTGGCATGACTTATTTTATACTACTGAACCATCATTCAGTGTTGTTCTGTCTTACCTTTGCCTTGATTTTTACCTTGTATCTGATCTTTGAACCCATCAATTTATTATGCATTTTCTTCTTTCTTTGATAATTAATACATTCCATGCCCCTCCCCCCCATATACATGACTTTTTCCAATTTATCTTTATTTTTCAGCTTCAAGTCTTTGGGATTATATTGTTAGTGTGGTATTCTATTCAACTTCTCTTGGGCATGGGTTAATGTTTTGATGATTATATTAATTGGATAACACATCCAATCACCCTACCCACACAAAATGGGGAAAGAGGCTCTGTTATATTGGAAATTATATGTAGCCCTTGTTGTAAATTGTTTTTAGTACTGATGTAATTCATGTTCAACCTTTTCTTTCCCAGGTACCCGATTCCACCTTTCGATTTTTCTGTTAAAGGGGTTTCTTCAATATCAGTGGATGTACATAAATATGGTTTAGCTCCCAAAGGAACAAGTGTAGTTCTTTATAGAAACCATGAAATCAGAAAGGTAAGACAATGCTTTACTCAAAATGCTTATGGCAGTAACTGATAAATTATTTGTAGTCTTTTTAGTTTATACCTGAATTCTAATTTCGTTACTTAATATTTTTACTATTAATTTGTGCAAATTTTCTGGAAACATCTCACAGAATATGACATCTTCTAATGTTCAGAAAGTATATTTTCTTTCAAATTTTTTTTTTTCCTTGAGTTGATATCTATCAATACTATGAAAATAGCAATTAGCATATCATATTTGATTATTGGTGTTTCTACCTCAAACTCAAGTTTTTTTCTGGTCAAAGGGTCATTTTACAGATGATATGCTGCATCCTAGAATCTGACTTATCATTTCTCTTGGCTTTTGCTCATAGCATGATGGACATCTTAGGCCATACATGCAAATGATCTCATTTCAATAGTTCTCCATCTCTTTCTCTTCCTTAGGAAATCATGAAGAGTTGGTAGATGAAATAATCTTGCATTTCTTCTTACTTAAGGATATTAGAGAAAAAACTTTCTTTTTCTGAATACAATTATAGAGACAGGAGATAGAAGAGGAATTGTATAACAGGGCAAGTCCTTTGGCTCATAAACATTAAAGTAATTATCAATAACTGAAATTCAAGTACGCCATTTTTCATATGGATATTCTTTAAAATCACCCCTCCCATAGTGCATCTCGTATACAAATTTTATTGGAATTAAAACAATTTCAAGTTTACAGACCTTGTGAACATATGAAATTTCATTTGTAGGAAAGCGTATAAACAAAAGGTATTTGTGTTGTTTGTGTGGGACAGCTCACTGATTGTGCAAGGAGAAAACTATTTAAGAAAGTGTAAACCATCTTTTTTGCAACGTAAAGTAGCTGTTTGACCATGTGGGCTTATCTCATGGCTGTTGTCATGTTAGCTTCTATTCTAATAATTGAAAAGACTGTGCTAGGTAAATGTGGCACGTTCTATAGGTTTTGTTTTTCCTGTGTTCCTAGTTGTTGTATGGATAACTTCCTCTCCCTTTACTTGTATTTTCCTCTTTTCTATCTAATAACATTTTTTTTCTATTAAAAAAAGAAAATTCTATAAATATATCCTAGTGCTCTTTTATCTGTATTCCTCCTTCCCTCCCTTTCATTTCTATTATATCGATTATCTTCTCTACAACATGCCTTTCTATTATTGGAAAATTGGTTGTTGATTTACTTATAGCTGATTACTAATGCATTTTCTTTGTCTTCTGGACTCTACAGAATCAATTTGTTGCCGGTAAGTTTACTATTTGATTTTGATTAATGTTATAATTGGGGTTATTTTTGAGATGTGCATGTGTACAACCTGCAAGAAAAGGGAAAGATGATAGGTAGTGACATAAACGCTAGACAAAAAGCTAGTCTTTAATTTTTTGGTCATGGATAGTGGGGCTAGTCATGTATCTTTCTGGGGAAATCTTTTTGTCTCTTACATGGAATAATTCCCTCACTGTTTTCTCACTAATTAGTGTCAAATTTGTCAATGTCACAGTTACTGAGTGGTCTGGTGGGTTGTATGTGTCTCCAACCATAGCTGGAAGCAGGCCAGGAAGTCTAATTGCGGGTGCGTGGGCAGCAATGATTTCTCTGGGGAAAGAAGGTTACTGTCCACAACCTCTCTGTTCTGCTTCGACATAATAATTTGATTTCCCTTTCTGCTAACTCTGATCAAAATGTTTGATGTACGACCAATTTCTGGTGTGTTGTGTCCTTCAGGTTACTTGAAAAATACAAAAGCAATTATGGAAGGGTCAAGAAGAATACGGAAAGGGTGAGATACTGTGTTTCTTTCTTTCTGAATCTACTCTCATGTTGATAAAAGTTTTGAATGTAGTAATAATGATTATGTTATATCTGCAGCATAGAGGAGATTGCTGAGTTGTTCATTGTTGGAAAACCCGACATGACAATCGTGGCTTTGGGATCTGATGTTGTGGATATATTTGAAGTCAATGATGTTATGTCATCCAAAGGGTGGCATTTGAATGCATTACAGAGACCAAATAGGTAGGGCTTGAGATTGGGGTGGAGTGGGGGCACTGTCCATATTCTTCCATCATTAATTTGCTTAGTACATACATGTTATGTTGTTCACTTTGAAGAAACTGAAGATATTTTCATGTGTGTTTGAATCAGCATCCACATCTGTGTTACACTACAACATGTTCCAATTGTTGAAGACTTTCTCAATGATTTGAAGGAATCTGTGAAAACTGTAAGTTGCTTAGTTCTATGGAATCCCAGTAAAAAAAATTGGAGTTGGAGGGTGGTTGCAGAGAAGATGATGGACATGGATGGGTGTTGATTTAACAGTTCACTGGTTGATAATACAATACAATATAGGATTTTGTATTTTGTGTTTCACTCTTTTCTTCCTTTCCAATTTCAGGTGAAAGAAAATCCAGGTCCAATAAGTGGAGGGCTAGCACCTATATATGGAGCCGCAGGGAAGATGCCAGATAGAGGCATGGTCCAGGAATTGCTGGTAGATTATATGGATGGTACCTGCTAATGCCATTCAACATTTGTTCCAGATTTTTCAGGCAAAATCTACTGTAGTGGACCTTAATAATATATCTATTTTATTCTGTATTCTTTCATATTTATGCTCAATTTAAAATGCTCAATTTAAATGAAAATAAAATACATTTAGGAACATTTGTTTCAAGTTATGTGCTAGTATTTTTTAAACTGTGATTCACAGGAATGTTGCAACCAGATAATTATTCCAAAGCATAAGTATCATTGATTAATTTTTCATATTTCTGAAGATACTTTTAAATTTTAAATAAAAAAAATGAAAACTATGATGGAGGTTAGAAAATAACTTCTCTTATTCTCATAGAAATATATATATATATATATATATATATATATTTATTTATTTATTTTTTATTTTTTTCATTTTTAGGTATAGCAATCAAAAGTGTATATATAAACTTTCATGAGAATAAAATATTTCAAAATATTTGTTATAACTTTGTAATGAATATCTACTCATTTTCATATTTTTGTGGGACCTGCTATATTATCTTTTTATTTATTTATTTTCATTCATTCATTTATTTTATTTTTATTTATCTTTAACCAAACACTTTTATTTTTTACTTTATTTTTTATCCATTTTCATTTATCAATTTTCATATTTGTCAAATGAGGACTTAATTGTTCTACTTTCTCTCTTCCTCTTTTTTTTTTTCACATCTTTCTCTCTTCCATACCTCCTCCTATTCTATGTCCCCTCTTGTGCATCTTTCTTTTCTTTACACACATGTATTTTAATTATAAGATAGAAAAAAATTTAATTAATACTTATTTATTTTCTAATTAGACAATATTTTTTATATTGGAATAAAAATACTAAGTATTTAGAATTTTATTTTGTAGTTATTTTTTATCCATGAAAATTATACAATTAATCTTTGAAATTTTTTATTATTTTAATACTGGTTCATTTTTTTATCCTTTCAATAACTATATTGAAATATAAATTTTTAAATATTTTTTTAGAAATTTTAAATATGGTTGAAACTGAATTATTTTATTAAAAAGAGTATAAATTAAGGTTGTTTTGATAAGTGAGAATAAAGTAGAAATGAGTGGAAATAGGAAAGAGAAAAAGTGAATATTTTGAAAGTTTATGATTAATTTAATAAAAGGTACAAAAATAGCTAAGTATAATTTTTTTATGGAAAATATATTAATTTGCCCATTGAGTCATTTTTAAAAAATATTTTTTTTTATTTTTATAATATTAACACTATACTCTTATCACTTGAAAAATGTTAATTCACCTTTGAGTCCTTCAAGTACCTATCATTCCTTCAAATCACTTATTTTTTGCCAAACCAAACTCATACACATAATATAAATTGTCACAATTTTATTTGGCATTGAATGAAACTAGAAAAACAAACAAGTCCTTGAACAAAGAATGATATAATTAATTTGACCATTAATACAAAGACAATGAATTCAATCATAATTAAATGGAATTTTCACCAATTATATTTGGTTACCAAAATCACACCAAACTTGTCTTTGTCTTCATTGTGAAGCCTCTTTACCAATATTTTCAAGCATTTAATTAGTGCTAATTTGTTGATTCGAAAACATTTACACTAGTTAGACCTAGCTACAAAAACTAAATTTATTTTAATATAAAATGAGTGAATCATTAATTTTATCCTTAAAGTATTTTTTTTCTCCTAAATGATCAATAAAATAAAAAATACTGAGTAAGATTTTTGTCAAAAAGTAATTTAATTAATTAAATATAAGAAATAAATACAGATAAAATTAAGAATTGAAGGAAAATTGTGAATTCTCTTTTTCTAAAAGTAAAATTTTATGTTTTTTCTTGAATATGGAATAAATTGTTTCTATTTTAAAATAAAGATGTCAAAGTTATGGGTTAAACAAAATAGAGAAACTAACATTATATTTAAATTCAATATTAGATATTATTAAAGTATTTACTTAAATGGTATAAAAGTAAAAACATTTATTTTAATTCTTTAGGTTAGCATAAGTAGAAGAGTGACGTGGCATTGACACCGTCGCATAATGGACATGAAACTGTCAATATCCCAATATAACACAAAATAATGTTTTTCTTTTAAAACAAAAGTGATAACAAAAGTTGCATTGGGATATTCAAATCATACTCACCAAAAAAGAATAGAATTTTATTCTGAATTTTTAGCCATTTATGTCAGTCATATAAACTAAAATATAATTATAAAAATGCCATTTATTTTCACATTATTATTTTAGATAATACCTTGCCTAAATTAATTTGTTTCTTTAAATATAGTTTAATTAAACAAAAATATCAGTTATATACTAATTATAAAGATGAATTTGTCAGATAATTTGTATCATTTTCAACCACTAAACTTGAAAACAACACCACAAATATATTATCATTTTGTGATTTGTAAAGAAAAATATATATTATATGTATAGAAATAATTTTTTTTTTAAAAAAATACATTAAAAAATCAATTTCCATAAAATTTTGGTGGATAAATATCTATACTCTAATCCATACTAATTTTATGGATATTTTTTCTTTGCAGGTAAATATACCCACAAAGTTTGATTATTTGAGAACTTGTTATTTTAATGTAATTTTAATTTGATAATGATATAAAAATAGCCGTGTTTATTATTTATAAAGAAACTAGTTTTATCTGGTTAATCAAAGATTTATATGTGTTTATCCCATGCTTTTTCTGATATTATATTTAAGTTTTGCATATAAAATTTCGAGATACTGATATTATATTTAAATTTTGCATATAAAATTTTCAGATATGATCATGAGTGGAAACCAATGTTGTTAAACTCGTAATTTGGAGACGAATTAGAAAAAGTCTAAAAATTTGTAATTCGAGAATCGTAACTCAATTCGGAAGAGTTACTATTCGAGTTATTACTATACACACGATAATTAAAAATAGATTCACATGAAATAGTTCCAATGTTATTGATATAGAAAAAACAAAGTAAAATATGTCATTTTTAGTCCACTTTTACCATTGCCAGAGACATGTTTGAAATAATAATTCAGTTGAATAGCTCTGCAATGTCCATGATTGATGCATAAAAGAAACCAAATAATAGATCAGTTAAAAATTACATTTAATATAACGTTTAACCAATTTATCATATGATAATTTATGATTAAACAGTGATGTAAAAGTGTCTTACTCTTCCAATATAACCTATTTTTCTGATAAGAATTTCCATGAGAAGTTTACAATCAAACAAACAGTTGAAGAATTATTGTCTCTCACTGTCAAATGACAGTATTCTGATATATATCTTAACACGGTTTTGACAACTTTGGTTTGAATAAAAAAATCTAAGTGAACCAAATTTTGACTATTGAATTACCCATGGACAGTTGTCACATGTCACATGAACATATCAATCGTTTCATTCGAATCCTGAAGATGTAAAAGGTTGCTTAATTATTTGATCATACAGAATCATGCAGAAAGAACACTAGAAACACTGTTTTGATCTGTTTGTGCTGCTCTTATGCTACTGTGACACAATCATTCAACATCTCATAGTTGCATTGCTTTCTTCACTTTTCTAGATGCACTCATCACTCAATCTTGATGTAATTGCAGCACTTTGAACAGCAATAGCTACCACTGTTTTTGATAAGAAAAGATAACCAAGTTAGTATCAACATTTTAGGAGTTTGAGTCACACCTTAATCCTAACACTATTTGTTTAGTTAGATCAAAATAGAGTGAAATTTTTTGCAAAACTATACAATTAAGAGATAGATAAACACCTAAGCCATGTTTAGACAATGTTTTTAATAAGCACTTGTAGAAGATATGATGAGTTCATGTTTTTTACAAGCTAGAATCAGCTTTAGTAATTTGTATGTGTTATAATTTGGAGAGGTTTATCCATAGAGATCAAGTAGTATGAAAACTTGTTTATAGGGATGTTGTAGATTCCATGTCGACTAGAGATTATGATATTTTATTTTTTATAAGTAGGTGTAAACATTACCTTTTAAACCGATAACATAAATCTCTATACACGAGTTGGTAGTCTTGGTGTAGTGGGTGCAAACCTCACCTTATAAACTTGGTTTTATGAGGTTTTTTCTGGTAAGTCTCAGGAATAGTTCTTTTCAATGTTACGAAGAAGTTTAATACATTTTATTTTTTAAAATAAAAAATTATATTTAAACATGATGTTAGTAAAATCAATTTGTTGGTCATCTGGAAGAGATATTTAGGATTAGGAAAAAATATCAGATCTGAGAAAACAGAGAAATTTAGGGTCCTCCCTGGAAGATTCCTAATAATTTTCACTTATTCCAAGATAGTTAAAGAGTGCAATAAGCAACAAGTTGAGAATTCCAGAATTAGTTAGAGGGAGCAACATGAACAAGTTGAGATTCAATGAATCATGCTATTTCACTAGAACTAGATTCACACACACATAAAAAAATGTCTTCACATTGAATTTACTTATTCCACTGTTCTTTCTCTCATCTAAACCAATAGAACCTTTTCTCTTTTCTTCTTATTTTTTGTTCATCCAAGTGATGCAGCAGCAGCTACCAAATCATTATGGAACCATGTTGGCAGAAGGAGTCAAAGATGTGGATCAAAATTTACAACAAAGGGAAAGTACATTTAACTTTCTTCTGGAAAGAGGAGTACCTAATGAATTTGCAACATTGCTAACGACACATAAAACACACCATATTCCTTCTACGGAGGGAGGGGGTCCCCTGACCTACCATTTGGTGCAGATTTTATGAATCATGAATTTTATGATCACTGCTCCAAAATAACACGGTGTAAATGGTTGCCAAGTGTGCCAACTTGGTCTTCTACCAAACCCAACTCACCTCTTGTACATGGCAAAACTGTTTGATGTAAATTTTTCTTTTCTTTTCAAGAATAACACGTCACCATTCTGATTCAATCCACATTATTCCTCTAATGTGCAGCACTGCTCAATGGACAATACTAAATATAACAACTGATATAAAAATTGTAACACATAGGAAGAGAATAATTGAAAAGGAAATAGGAAACATAGCATATCATTTAGAAGGGTCTAAACTAGACACTTTGATGGGGCCCTGGATTCCACCATGGTCTAGACTATTCTAACTTCCTGTCTGAAGGAGAAAAGATACACTTGTTGGTCAATTGTTTGCCAAGTGTGTGTTCTATAGGCATCAACCAATGATTTTGTGTTATCCAATCACAAGAACCAATGGTTCTTCATCACTACACTACTCAAACTTAAACTCAAACTAACACTACCAGAAATATTGATGTTAGTCTCCCCAAAAACCCCACACAAAGACTAAAAGGGACACTAAACTCACTCTAGTTATCATTTAGTGTTTTCCTTTTAGTTTTGTGTGGGTTTTTTGGAAAGCTAACATCAATAATTTTTTGTAGTGTGAACTAATGAGATGCACGAGGCACAAAATGTTGCACACACTCGTGTACTCACGAGGGCCAAACTATTTGATATGGCTAATGTGCTTGTTGAAGTACAAATCAGAAAGGGTGAGTGAGTTGATGCATGGTATCTTAACTCTTAACAATGGACAAAAGAATACTGATAAGTAAAATTTTCTACACCAAATCATGCAAGCCTTACTGTTAGTCGACCTTGCACATGATCAAGATTAGCGTGTTTAGGACCCACTTGATTTAATGCTGAGATATAACAGCAAACAATGTTTGTAAGTATCTCTGTGTTTTTCTTGCTGCATCCTCTCTATAAGACATCACTGATTCTCACCAATATTTTATATGTTCTTTTTAAGATATCATTTAAGTACCATAGACACTTCCCTTCAATTACCTTATCTTCCCAAGTTAGGCAACCAACACTCAAGATTTTTTCTTGAATATCAAAGATGAAGGTAAGATAAGATCCATTATCAATCATGCCTTGCAGAACAAAATATTCTCTGTGCATGCTCTTCTAAGTTGGTTTCATCATATATTTTTCTGCAGTTACTAGGCTGGATGCACAGGAAATTTCGCCAGAATAGTGGTGAACCGTTCAAGGACTTGGTCATTGGTAAGTGATATATATGCTGCTAGAAAGCCACATATTCATGTTCCTCCAAAACATGCATTAACTATGTGATAGTCATCAAATTAGTAAAAAACCAGTGGCACTATATGAAAGCAAAATATTTCATACTAGATAATAGATGCCTTGATTTCTGATGACCACAGATATGTAGGCCCATGAAGACACAGCAGTAAAATACCTAGGTACAACCTTTTAAAGGGTATGCATAAAATTGAAGTATTGTAAAAAAAATTAGAATGAATGGCTAGAAATGGAAGTTGGAACATAAAAAAGTAGACTGTTTGAATATTTAATGCAAAAACTAATAAGGCCCATAAAATCTCTTTTATTGCCTGGTCTATAAAATATGTTCTTTCTCATTTGTGGTATACTAGCATAACATCAAAATTAGGCAGTGTCACTGAATGCTATAGTGGGATTCTACTTCGTGTTTTTACATCTCAACTAGACTGATACTCAGTAAAAACAATCATCTGCCATCACATAAAAAATATTATTAAAAAGTTACCATGTTTTGTTTAAAATTTGCTTGTTTCAGGGAATTCTTGCAATTGTCTTTCAGGGCAACCACCATTTGATGATGAACAAATCTATCAGAAACCAAACCTCGGAATCAGGCTTTCCAAACATGCTCAAAAGGGTCACAACCTTAGAAACTCTTTTGCTGGTCTAGAAGCAGCAAGAGTGGATGAAGACTATGAGGGGGAGTTCTTCCCTGGCTTTCTGGCAATTGGAACTCTTGGTTCAGAACAAGTGTCTGACCCATCAACACCATCATTTCCCATTTCTGTTGAGAGCATAACTGAGAAAGAAGATGAAGTGACTGAGAATGATCTTAAGCTTATCAATGATGAGCTAGAGAAAGTGCTGGGAGCTGAAACCAAGGATGATGTCAGCATTGATTCTTCAAGGAGGACTAGCCATGTTAGCACTGGGAGAAGCAGCCATGTTAGCACTGGAAGAAGCAGCCATGTGAGCATAATAACACTCAGTGGAAAGCCAATAGAAGGCACGGAACCAAATGGAAATGGAGCTGCAATTTGTCCACTCCAGGGATATCTTTTCGGAACAGCTATTGAACTATCTGAAACAACTGCTGCAGCAAAGAAAGAAAACAGAACATCACTTGGGGAGCTGTTTCAGAGAAGCAAATCAGCTGAGGAGAATTTCAGTGCAAAATGTGAAAAGGAGGACAAAAGAACTGAGAAGGAACTTGACAAATCTGCCATGAACCTGATGAAGGAAAAGCTGAAAAAAAGAATGCTCCATGCTTATTCTAAAAATTCTTCTTCAATAAATGGAGGGCCTATAGATTCTGCTTCTGCAGAAACAAAGCTGAATAAGGTAAACAACTAACAAACCATAACTTGCTATTTGCTCTTGTTTATCTACGTAGAATAAATGTACAACTATTGTGCTTTACCATAATCAGAATTCTTCAGATTGAGTTTTATAGATTGCATTTTTAACGTTCTTTTCACCTTTTTTCTTCTTTTTTATTTTTTCTTTTATTAAGAAGTATACTTTAAGTCTAACTCAATCTTATAAAATTGACTTATAAGGTGAGGTTTATAAGGTAAGGTTTGCATCCACTTATATACTATGAAATATCTTAATCACTAGTCGATGTAGATCTCCAACAACCTTAAGGAACATTTTATTTATCTATGGTCTTAGTCTTGGTATGTGCTATTATTCTGGTCATGATTCCAGCTATGTTTGTGGCTTCTAGATTCTCCACATGTTCCGAAAGAAAGTTCACCCTGAAAGTTCAACAGCTGCACAAAAATCTGCTAAACACCACAAGAACATGAAGAAGAAGAAAATACTCAATGATGGAGGCTACAACAAACATGATCTGGTGCATCCAGAGGAAGATTCATCTGCCAGGGAGTACTGGATCAAAACAGATGCAGATTGTAAGTATGCAACAACTTTCATAGCCTTATTTCACAGTTTAACCATGCTATTATAACATTATATATATGCATTCCAATTTAATTATAGAACTTCATAGTTCACTTGATGAAAGTAGCAAGAGATTGTAATTTGTAACACAAGCATGTCTATTTTCAGTTTCAGTGTTGTGTGTTGCTTCTTCTACCCTGACTCAAATTTTTGTGTGTGCATTGCAGACTTAGTTCTAGAGCTGTGAGGGACAGTGAAGAAAATGTGGTGTGTTCATAAGTTGTTTCCCTCTATTAGTAATAACTAATATTGTGTTTGTACTGTGAAAACTTATATGTAAGAAACGAATAATTGAGGTAGTTTCAGTGTCTACCTCACAGTGGTGAGTGTGAAATGTAAGATTTGTCTAGTAATAATCATGAAAGATGAAAAAAATATAGCTATTGATTGAGTTGACAGTATGAATTATGAATAAATCATGATGACAGAATCCATCATCAAATCATGAGGGTATGCAAGTTGAGCTGCAGAAATTCGATGAATCGGTGTAGATGTAGATCATGCAACCATATTATTGGAAAAGTTACACCAACTCATCTAAACACCATATGTTTAGATTTTCTGAATTTAGCTATTCTCCTAAATGTCAAACATCCAATGATGATGGATAAAGGTTTTGGCAAAAGTTAAAATTCCATCGAATTGTTTTTTCGATCGAGAAAGATTAGGGAGAGGAAAAAAAGGGTGTTAGACAGTGTTGGGAAAATCAGAACAAATTCTTCCTTTTGGTATAGATACAAAATGGACACTTGCGGAAACAATAAGCAAATAGAAGAAAATAGAGTAAAAGAGAAAATGACACCGAGAATATTTAATGTGGGAAAATGTCCTCAACTTAAGAAGTATTTAAGAATTAGTTCTAATTTTTTCAACAGATAGCGAGAATTTTGGTTGATTACCTATCATTCTTGAGTTAGAGCAACTGTGCAACATCTACACCTGTTGGAGTTACTTACAATTTTTTTAAGGCAACTCTTTGGTTTTTTTTCAGTTGTATCTATTAGTAAATGTTGATAAATTTAAGTTTATAATTTAATTTCAATTTAAAATACATAAAACTGTGAATTGTTTGTAAGTTTAATGGTCTTAATATAAGTAGTTTTGCAAATTCATTTTTTTAATTATCAAACACGGTCTTTGATGATAAGTCTACTGAGTATTGTATTAGTCTTTGAAAGAAGATTGAGAGATTCAATACAAATAAATTATATAAGTCAATCAATATAAGAGACTTACACTTTTTCCAACACAAAACCTTAAGATAATAAGTATTTTAGTCTCTTTTTTATATGGTTTTCAACTTTGTCATTTATATTCAACTTGAAACTTAAACTTACACTTGAATTTCCTAACATATTCATAACCCAATATACAAATAAAAACAATGCATTTTAATAGTTTTAGCTACTACTATTTTAGATTCTAAATTAGTTTCTAAAAGACTAATTTAAAATATAAAGTAGTAAGTAACTAAAATATTGGGAACTAATGATTAAATATCAATTTAAAAATTATTTTATAGATTTTTATTAATATTAGAAACTAATTTAGATATCAATAATTTTTTTATTTTAAAAAACAATCTTTAATTTAGTTAAATAGTAACTAATTATTCTAATCTTTAAAATTAATTTTTATTTAATAATTGTTTTATAGTGATATTCTTAAAAAAATAGATAAAAATAGATTTGAAAAAATAACTCAAATAAAGCACAACATTAGATTTAGCTAAGAATTGTCCTATCATAGTATCTAAACCATTGAGAGTTTCATGTTTATTTTTTGCAAGTTTTTTGTAGTTGATGAATATCTATATGAAGAGAATATGAAGCCTAGAGAATAGATGATGGAGTTGAAAGCCATTACATTGAACACACCTTTCAAGAACTCTACATCTATCTTTCACATCAAATTGAACTTTGGTTTGATTTGAATGAGAAAATGTTTCAAAGATAGAGATTTCATTATGTCATAGTTTTTTGATATGACTCTCATATTAAACCTTATGACTTTTATGCTAAAGTCACTCATAAAGAAGGACTAATCTTTGAAATTTAATCACCATTTGCCAAATTATTCACCTAATCATATGCACCTTTTTTTTCAATCTCAATCACCCTCATCTATTTGCCCTTCAATAATGATGCAAATGAATGATGGGTAAACAAAGATCCTAATGTATCTCTTTTATACTTTTAGTTTTTATAATAAAATTATTGGTTTTTATAAAAAAAATACATTTTTAGTCTAATTAACTTCTATAAAACACATTTAATCATATAGAGAGAAAAAATATATTGTATTTCTTATTATTGAAATGATAAATTATTTACACAAATGTTTCATACAACACTAGTCTCACTAAGTGTTAAGAGATTGGACACTTTAGGGAAACTATTTTCATCACAAATACTAAAAGACATGTTTTTTCACTTGATATTTTGGTGATAGATAATCTATAAACCTTAACAAGATAAATTTTCCCAAATTATTCCTGATCTTTCACTAGTGTTTACACCTTTTATAACTATGTTTTATTAAGTTTAATATAGTTGGGATTGAAAGTAACTATCAATGATAAATTTAGTTTATATATATTACACTTATTTTTCATTCAAATTTTATGTTCAATACCTATAAAATTATGATTCATTGTTTAATATAAAACGTGAATAAAAATATGTTTTATATTTTAATTTAGATTGAATCACTCGATAAAAATAACTATTAAAATTATATTTAATTCATTAACTTTTAGACATAGTTAATCTTAAACCAAATCTTTATCCAAAATCAAAATATAATAATAAAAGTGAAACAAAATCTCTCTTTTGCAAAAGTGGAAGAAAATAAATTAAATAAAGATAAATTTATCTTATATAAAAACAGTACTTGGTCGCACCAAGAATGCTTGGTCGGGAGTTAACTTCAATTAAGTAAGGACTATATATATATATATATATATATATATATATATATATATATATTAAGAGTGTATGATGCAATTGATAAAAACATATCTTACTCTTTTGTAAAAACTTTTTTATAGTGTTTGGTAGTAGACTATTTGATTCATGGGTTGTATTTGGTACATATCTTCAATAAATCAGTGTTAGCTAATTTATCGGGCTGTCACTCGAATTTGTAGGGAGGTTATCCTGATTTATAAGATTTTTTTTTACTTGTCATTTATTTATCAATTTGTTCTCTAATGTGGTAGATCACCCGGTCAGTCAGTCAATGATGCCGAATGACGTGACTCATTTGACCCGTAATGTGGTTGATCATCCGTTCGATCAGTCATGACTTGACTCATTTAACTTGTAACGTAGTTGATCATCCAAACGATTGGTAATAATATCAAATTACGTGACTCATTCGACCCTGACCGCTATATTAATTTTTTTCATTATATATATATTTTTTTATGGGAGTCTCATTCATTATTTATTATATTCCACTTATAATTTTTAGTCATAAAAAGTGAGACAAATAAACAAAGGCGTTAGAAAATGTTATACTAAAAAAGTTGATACCTATATTTTAAATCATACATAAACAATACTAAAAAAACTCATTATTCATGTTTCCAAATAATCAACCTTTATTTTTAAAAATTATTGATTAAAAACCTATGAATAAATGCAATTTGGTGTTCAAACTACAAACTCCAAAGTAGTGAAAATTGAAATTAGTTGGTGATAGTTTTTTTAATCTGAAGTTGGTGATGATACTATTTAAATTTGAATATAATGTTAAAATTCTGGCTGGGGGAGGTGGAATCTGACAAAGATGAGTTGTCGGAATCTTTTAAGAATATTCTATAAATTCTAAATAATAAATACTTAACTTTTTGGTTGTATTTGGTCCACCAATGTTCCATAGTGCATTGTGCATATAACCTTAATATATATATATATATATATATATATATATATATAATAATTAATTATTTGGTCCTTGAACATTCCCCTAGGTCATTATTTTTTTTACTATCATGACATTTTTATTTATTTTTCAATCATTATTTTTGGTATTTTGTAAAATAGAATAATTTTATTTTCAAAAACATCTTAAAATCTAAAAATAAAAAACAAGCTTGTTTGATAGAATTAATTTTAATTTTAGACATTTTAAAAAGAATCGCAGGATAAATATTTTTATTTAAAAAAATTCATATTGAAAGTACAATTTGATTTTAAACTAAAGAAATAGCATATATTTCAAAAAACTTCAACTTTTTTTCCCTTTAAAACAATAAAAATACATGGTAAGAGTTATCTTGAAAGTTAACAAGTAATTAAAATTAAGGAAATATATTTATTACACTTTATTAACTAATTAATATTATTAAATACTCCTCACTATAAAAATAAATATTTAAAGGTCTGTGTTAGAAATATAATATTAGTGCAAATCGTTTATTTGGTTTTTATTAATAATATAAATTACTCTCATTCATTGAAAATTGATCATTAAATTATAAGTAAAATTATTAAATATAACTATCCTAAGATAATTCATTTTTACATTTGTAAAAAAAATTAAATTTATAACATTATTAATTGAAACTAATTTACTATTTTAGTCTTCATGAGTTACTTTTTTTTTCTTATACAAGACTCAAGGTGCTACATTTTTTCTCAGGATAAATTGAATATCTATTCCTAAAAAAAATACTAATGAATAAAATACATGAATTCTATCAAATATATAATGAATAAATTACAATTTTAAATAATTTATTCATAAATTAACAAGGTGTTTATATTTTATCTACAATAACCAGCATTAAATTTTATTTAACTAATATCTTTTTTAACCTCAATTTCTAACACTCATTATTATAAAAATTTCAACAATCTTTTTTTATAATTTTAATTGAATTTATTATTATTATCACTTGATATTTATAAAAATTCATACATTTTTGTATGTTTTATTATTTATTTATTAATGTAATTAGCTGTTTTTAAGAAGTACCACATATATATATATATAGAGAGAGAGAGAGAGCATTATAATTAATTTCAATTAATAATTTTATTATGGCTAATCAATTAAACCCTAAGTGTATAAAAATAATTATTGTATAACGTAGATGAAATAATATAATATGTTAATACTCTTCTTAATATGGATTGAAATAATATTTGTATTAATTAAGAACAATAGTAACTTAAAAAAATTTAATAGTATTAAATATTAATATTAATAGAATATATTTATATGGTTTGAAAGGTCATATTAATGTTAACGTTCACATGGATCCACGTGTCTAATTCTCCCGCTCCGTCCATCTATCCGTTAACCCTACTCTCTCTCTTCTGCAATTCTTCCCGTTGAACACAGACACGAGAAAACCCAAATTCTTTGTTTTCGAATAATCACAAAAAAATAAAAAAAGAGACAAAATCTGTATTCACACACATTCATCTATCATAATGGGGAAGCTTTTGTGTGATTCAACAACCGTCGCCGAGCCATTTCAAGGTTCGCCGCCGGCAGCGCTTCCATGGCGGGATCCGAAATCGGAACCTATTGCGGCCGTAGATCTCGTCGTTCCGGCAAGCGTTGGTGGCGCGACCTTTGCCGGCGGCTGGGAAGATGTCGTCGGTCTGGAAGAGCAGCAGAGGCGCCACCTCCAGAAGCTCCATGCCAAAGGCGTGCTCTGGAAGCCGCCGGAGGAGGTGCATGACTCGTCGTCGTCGCCGCCGTCGTCCTCCCCTCTCAGATCCGTCGTTTTCCGGCTCTCTCACGGCGGCGAGGTGTCGGCCGACGGGAACTGTCTGTTCACGGCGTCTCGGAAGGCGATGGGAGGCGAGGAGGTGGACGCGCGCGAGCTGCGGCGGCGGACGGTGACGCGGTTCTCGGAGGATCTCGGATCTGTGAGTTTTTTGGAGAGAGAGGCCATCGATGACGCGATTCGGCACATGTACTCGCCAGATCTGAAGAATGGTTGGGGGATTCATGTCGTTCAGGAGGTGAAGTTGTTGGCAAAGAAGGAGGATCGATTTGCTCTTGATTCGGCCATCGACGAGCTCGTTCACCTCGGCATGCAAAGGTATTGAATCGCTTGAAGTTTCATTCGTTGATTTTATTATTTGCTTGTTTCTTGGCTTTTGGTTTGTTCGAAGTTTCATTCATCGATTTCACATAAACATGATTTTATTTGTTTAAACTGAAAACAAGAAATGCAAGATTGAGTTGAGTTCTCTGTTTTTATTGTTTCACTTCATGATATTTTGGACTAATCCATTCGTTTTCTCTTTTTTAGGGTTTGAGAAATGTTGAGATAATAGGCGTAGAATAGTTACATTAGAAGATTCACAGCTACAATTATATTGAGGACGAAAGAAATTAAAGAATGAAAGTTGTTTTGTTTGATTTGTTTGAGCTGCATTTCTTTTTCACGCGAAATGAGATGTTCGTAAGAGATTTGTGTTTTGTAATGTATTTTGATATGACAAGTGTTGAAATGGGGCTTGGAAGTTTCATCAGAATGCTGTTTGTTGCGTTTTGGTTTTGGTTGGTTTCTTTACTATGTGTTCTTTTTCTGATTGAAGAGAAATGGCGGCGGAGTCTATTTACAAAGAGAGATGTGTTCCCGTGAATGATGGTCCAAGTTGGGCCAAATACATGTTGATCTCTGGTTCTCCAGATGATGAATATGATATCATCACTTTGCAATATACTGAGGAGGGTTTATTATCTGTAGACGAGAATAGAGAGGGTCGTGCTGCAGCTTTCGGTGACGATATTGCAATTGAATGCCTTGCTACAGAGTTCAAGCGAGAGATATATGTGGTAAGTAACAAATCCAGGAGCTTTCACCCTGGCTTAGAGTTGTTTTTATTTGCATGTATGTATTTTTTCAAGATTTTTCACCAGTTGTTCTGTTATGTTTGTTTGACAACTATTTTCACACTCCTACTTGTTTTAAGTCTGCAGTGTTTAGTAGAGAAAAACTTGACAGGTCTCATCGTGTAAAAGTAAATTGGATTTACATAGACTTTGTTGTTGAGAGGTTATCATAAAATAGTTTAGATCTGGGATTTTCTTGAATTGAATTCTAGAAACTAATTGGCATATTGATGGGACCTCCGGAGCCACTCCATGTAGTTGGAGTTTTTGCCTGCAATTGCAGATATATCCTGGAATTTGATTACCTTGTAGGCTCGATTATGCATCCAAGTCTTATGAATCTTTATGAACGGGAATTCTTTTTTATATGTGTATTGATTGTGATTTCTCCTGATATATTTTATTTTAAGTGTGAAATAATAATGTATTTGTGAGTTTAGTTTGTTTACATGTGTGAGTAATTGTCGGTCACCATGCTTCCATCTGAATTTGTTCATCATTTTCAGGTGCAAGCACACGGTTCAGATGCCATGGTCGATGAAGACAATTGTGTTTTCTTCCTTCCACATCGTCCAAGGAGTCGAATTACCGAACCTCCATTCTTCCTTTTCATGAAAGGAACAGGTACCGGAGTTAAAAATTATTTGAATAGATATGACCATTTTTGTTCAAAGCTTTCAGCCGTAGTTAATTTTCAAGCATGTTATGTTTTCTCTATTCTGGGCAAAGGTCGTTCAACCAGCAGATTGAGAAAATTTTGTTATTATCTTTCCTTTTCTTGTCATTTTGTAATGAAATTTCTGAGTAAATTTCGACATACAGGTTGGTGCGGTGCTGGAGCTGACCACTACGAGCCCCTGATTGCTCATCCTTCCACCTTTGTTTCCCAAGAGAAGGTTGCTGTGGTACTGTGAGGTTTTCCCGGCCTGCAATTTTGTGGAATAGAGATTGAGTAGTAGAATTAGAATTTCTTCACCCTATTTATGGGCCACTGTCAAAGTGTTTGGCCTGCACTGTGGTGGTTCTCACATGTCTTGTCCCAAAGGAGAACCGAACCTCATTGGGTAGCATTTATTTTGTTACTGATATTTAGAATCAATCATCTTTGACTCTTGACATTGGACAAGCAGGTATGCCATTTGCCTGAGCAACCCTAGAGTATTTGTATTAGTTTCACCGGCTTCTGTTTTGTTGTTCCTGTTGTTGAGTTAATTAGAGGGTCACCGTCTATAGGTAGTAGTGTGTTGTTCAATTGGAAGAGTTGAGTTGTATCTCAGTGGATTTCATCACATTAATGAAGTGGCTTCTTCTTTTCTGGGCTTCTGCTTTCACATTTGCGTTTCAGAACGTGACAAATGCGAGAAGCTGGTTCTCTCTCTTGGTCTTAAATGTGGTTCTCTGTTTTTTTAATAAATCTGTGATTAATCATATCTTCAATGCAATTTCAGGAAAAAGGGGGCTCAGTAATGCACCTGAACCAACATTTCCGAAGCACGATTTTGACCAGGAAAGCACCTAATGGTACAATTTACGTGGTTTTAAAATTTACTAAAGAAATTAAAAAAAATATATATTTTACGAATTTCGACAAGCCCCTATGAGAGTTTCGTATTATTTTGATTCCCAAAAGACAAACTTGAACTCCTCGATTAAGTGCAAGGGCTCATGTTTTCGTGCCACTTAAATAAAACCTTTTGGACATTTCTCAGTGATGTTGGAGGCAACTTGCATTTCTCTACTTGGGCATCTGAGAAAGTGTGTAACAATGAAATGAAGCAGCATCGAGAATAGGATATAATCGAGCAAACATTTATATTTTCCTAACAAATTGCACTCGTTTTTCTATCCCAATTTGACTATAAATAGTCCAATTATAAGTTAATTTGTGAGTTTGAATTAAACATAAAGTCTAATTTTGAAACTCTATCTTGTCAAAGTTCGTTTGATTTATATTTTCAGTAAACTTTAGCTTTTTCAGGCAACACATTTTCCAAGGAAGAAAATACTGTACATTCATTTTGTTATTTGTTGTGTGCCTTTTGCTTTGTGCACTACATTATTTGGGACCTGTATTATACAATTTTTTAAAATATTCAAATTATTCTTGGAAGTTTGAAGGTCATGCTAGTGATTGAATGAGTTTGAGATGAAATGTTGAAGGTGTTGCTCGAAAACCTAGTTCTGGAAATACCTTCCAGAATAAACAATTTGAAATCATTTTGTATATATTATGTTGTTGGTTCCAGATTTTTAAATCCCAAATAGAGAGATTAATCATTTTGACAACCTCTTAAAGCTTATCTATATTTAAAGATTAATCATTTTGGAAATGCTGGATGAATAACTTGTATTTTAATCATGCATTTCTTGGACTAGGTTTTTGAGTGACTTCTTAACGATTTTGAACTCATCAGATATCTCAAAACAAATCTGCTTAAAGTCGTGATTTGAAGATCAATCTTTAAAAAATAGCCTCTCTAAACTGGTTTATCAAAAGATCAATCTATTTTTCCATCATTTTAAATTATGCTTTTTGCATCCATGAATTCTCCCAAATTTAAAAGAGACTCGGTTTAACATAGAAGGAGTTAAAGTAACCATATTGACAACATTACATATATAAAACTATAGAACTTAAAAGACAAAAAAAATATACTTTAGAATAATCAATATCAAAATTAGAATAACTTACACAAAATATATATTGTTCATTCATTTCTTCATTTTTTTTATATATTACTAAATTAAATTTATATAGATGCTCTTTCATTTTATGTAATGTATTTATCTTTTAATAATATTGGTTGAGAGTATTTATTGAATACTTGTACATATATTGGTAACCGGGTCGAGTATCACTTGCATCAAGAACTAATTACCATTTGAACTAGTTTGTTGACCAGTCCAATAAAAGTTTGTTGATCAGTCTCTTATATTAAAAAAAAATTACACCATCAACAAATAAAAGTTATTGTTAAATTTTTATTAAAAAAAATATGATTAATTTAATACGGTTATTGTGACACACGTCTAACATGGACATCAACACTAATACAACACTCATATACGGTTATTGTGACACACGTCTAATATGGACATCAACACTAATACAACACTCATATGCATATACGGATCATTTCTAAAATACATAAATTTATATATTATATAATTAAATAAAATTTTATATGTATAAATATGTTTTAATTTTTTTTGCATTAAGATATTTTTAAGGATTTGTTTCTTATTTTATAATCATATTAAAAATTTACACAATAAATTTTATTTTTTAAAAAATTAATACATTTATTCTTTTTAAAATTGTATTAAAATCATGCTAAAATTGTCAAAAATCTAATAAATATTTTTTAAATTAGACACTTTACCATACATGATCTATAAGTGTCAATATTTAATACATGTATCTAATACAAACACACCATTTAATCTAACACAAACACGTCATTTAAAAAACGTGTCCGAATTTAGTTTAGGCATGAACACATGGAGCAAGTTTTGACGGAAGCATAGGAGGGCTTTGGGAGTCTGAAAATAAAAAGATTGAAAATAGTTTTTTCATTTTATATTTCAGAGTCAAACACTGGAAATAGTTAAATTGATTAAAATCTGGTTAGGTGCAGTGCAATGGGACATATTAATGCAAAGGCAAAACACAATTTGCAAACCTAATTGAAAGAAAAGGGAAACCTAATAAACCGGAGAGACCAAAAACACCCATCTTTGCATATTGTCCTCTGTCACTCAGCAAGGGAAAGGGACAAGCAAGTACCCCTTCGGAGATCTCAAGGGCCCTTCCCTCGTTCTCTCCGAACTCACCCTTTTCTCTTCTTATTTCCCACTTTTTCTCTTTTCTTCCCCAATTCTTCATTTCATTTCCTCATGGCCGCCACGCTCTATTCAACGCACTGTAATTCACTCGCCACCTCCTCCTCTTCCGCCTCCTTCCAACCCTGTCCCTTCTCCTCCAACCTCGCTTACCTTCAACGCGTCACCTTCTCGCAGCGCTTTCTCGCTTCCAAGGTCTCTCTCAAATCCCAACCCCATTCGTCTCAGATTCCTGTCCACACTCAGCAACAGGAAGGTTCTTCTTCTTCTTCTTCTTCTTCTTATACCCTTTTGTTTGTTTCGTTTAAATTTGGAATATTTTTCTGATGGGTCCTTTCCATTTTCTTATGCTGGACTTGGGGTGTCAGGGAGAGAAGATAGAATTAGAAATGTGTGTTTATTATGTCATTGGTTGACTTTAACATGCATACGTCAGTTGGAAATCTTACTTTGTCAACCAATTTTAAATCTTAAAAAAGTGAGTTTGCGAAAGGAACTGAAGTATTGCTTTTTGTGGAAACTTGGTTTCTTGCAAAATGTTAGTGCGTGTGAATGTACTGAATCCAAACTGAGTTTATTCTCCAAGCTGTGTTTGGAGCGCCCCAAATGGGAATCCAAACATAGCCATAGTCCTTAAAGTAGTAAACTTGTATAAGTAACTGCTCAAGTATTGAATATCCATCAGTTTAGTCTGTAAGTTGGTATATTTTTCTAACTTTCAGTGACCGATTTGATGGATTTTTCAGTACTTGAAGGACTTCTTATCATGATTTCTAGTGCTTGGAGGATTACTTGTATATTTTTCCTTCTTTAGGGGGGGCATTTAGGAGAGAGAGAGTAATACTTTAGGGATGAATTTGAGGGTTTATTCCAAGCTTACTATATCTGATTGGTTGTGATTGGATGACCATGTAAAAAAATCACACGGGTAGTGCATATATTATTTATTCAAATGATATATGGTTCGGAAAATCCTTAGTCATATATGGTGTGTGATTTCTGAATGTAGGTACAGCAGCAGCTTCTGTGACTCCTGTTGAAAATGGCACTTCTCACAGGCAACTGAAGGCTGAATTATTGTCTGTTAAGTCCCCAAAGGAGTATCATGTTGAAGAAGGTTTTGAAAAGGATGAAAATGAGTCCACTGTTAGTATTACTGTTGTTGGAGCCTCTGGTGACCTGGCTAAGAAGAAGATATTTCCAGCTCTCTTTGCACTTTACTATGAGGATTGTCTCCCTAAGGTTGGATTTGGGTGGATGGTATTATTTTTTTATTTGTGTTTGGATTGAACTAAAGCTTTGGATTATGGCAGCACTTCACCATCTATGGTTACGCACGGAGTAAGATGAGTGATGAAGATCTGAGAAAGATGGTTAGCAGGACCCTCACTTGTAGAATTGATAAGAGGTGATTATTATATCTTATTATTTATCATGCTTAGGGTTAGGCTACGTATTTAATGTTTGAAAATTCGTGTTGTGGAATTTCAGAGAGAACTGCCAAGAGAAGATGGACCAGTTTCTAGAAAGATGTTTCTACCATTCTGGTCAATATGATTCTGAGGAAAACTTTGCACTGCTAGACAAGAAGCTGAAGGAACAAGAGGTAGTTGGATTGGAAAGGGGATAATATGATATAATTGCAGTCTACAGCTTAAATATGGTTCAGATTCCTACTGTAAGAAACAATCACTGTTTTAAATGTAGTTTTCTCAAGTAGTAGAAATTTAATAATGGGAATGAATGCATTTTCTAACTTGAAAGGAAAATCTCTTGTTGAGAAGCAAATGAAAAAGATGAAGAAAAAGAGGGTGGAAATAAATAAAGAAAACCATAAAGAAGTTGAACACATTAGCTATTATATACCGGTCTATAGTTGATATCTGCTTTGTATTACGGCGTTTTCTTTTTGGCTCTATGACCAGTTGGCCATAATTTCATTGATATTTTAATTCTTCAAATATAAGATTACCAGATGATATCATTAAGAAAAACATTTGTTCATGTTGCAATTAGAATCAATAAGTTTAATTGTATGGTTATTGTGTTTCCTTGACATGCTTGTATTCTTTCATTTTTGCTCTCCAATCTGTATTTTTTATTTTTGTGTGCGTTTTTGTTGGCATGCAATTTTAATTTGCATCAAGTTTGATATAAGAACAAAGAAGGAACTTTTTGTATTTATTTTTGTCTAAATAGTTGAAGCTAATCTCATCATTTTTGTAATCATATTTTAACCATTCTGTTTGAATATGGAAATTGTTTTTGTAGGGTGGGAGAACTTCTAATCGCCTGTTTTATCTTTCAATTCCTCCTAATATATTTATAGAGGCTGTAAAATGTGCAAGCTTGTCAGCTTCTTCTGGTAATGGTTGGACCAGGGTCATTGTTGAAAAGCCTTTCGGTCGTGACTCTGAATCTTCAGCTGCATTAACAAAATCACTCAAGCAGTATCTGGCAGAGGATCAAATTTTCAGGTTTACCAACTAACACTAGTCATCTTCAATTTTAAGATTGTAATGTACATTTTATAAAGTGGGAAATATTATTCAGGATTGACCACTATCTTGGGAAAGAGCTCGTGGAAAATCTTTCTGTCCTTCGATTCTCAAATCTCATATTTGAGCCATTATGGTCAAGGCAGTATATAAGAAATGTACAGTTGATATTCTCAGAAGATTTTGGCACTGAAGGACGTGGCGGGTAACTTTTGTTCCTTCACAGCTTTCACACTTTCTGTTCTTATAATGGAATTCTTATCCATTTCCATTGTACTATGTATAGGTACTTTGACCATTACGGTATCATAAGAGACATTATGCAAAATCATTTACTTCAAATACTAGCACTCTTTGCCATGGAAACCCCTGTTAGTTTGGATGCAGAGGATATAAGAAATGAAAAGGTCTCAAATGGTTATATGCCTTGAATTCGGTTGTTCCAAGTAATTGTGAGTTTTTCTTTTTGACCAGATTTTCAATTTCCTAATGGATGTCAGGTCAAGGTTCTTCGTTCAATGCGACCCCTGCAACTTCAGGATGTGGTTATAGGCCAGTATAAGAGCCACACAAGAGGAGGTGTTACATATCCAGCCTATGTTGATGACAAAACTGTACCAGTAGGCAGCTTAACTCCAACATTTGCTGCAGCTGCCCTCTTTATAGATAATGCAAGATGGGATGGGGTACCTTTTCTGATGAAGGCAGGGAAAGCATTACAAAGCAAAGGGTAAGGGGAGGAAATAAAATTTACTTTAGTGTTGGCCATCTATTTATACTTCTAGGTCTCCACACCCCACTTTAGATATATTTAACTGCTATGTTGTTTTGGGTTCAGAGCTGAGATACGGGTACAGTTCAGGCATGTGCCCGGTAATCTGTACAATCGGAATATTGGTACTGATCTTGATCGGGCTACCAATGAACTTGTTATTAGAGTTCAGCCTGATGAGGCTATTTATTTGAAGATAAACAACAAAGTTCCAGGTCTGGGAATGAAGTTGGACCGCAGTAATCTTAATCTTCACTATGCAGCAAGGTATTTTCCTTTTACTCTTAAAATCAACTTTATGGGACCCCTGAAATGCACTCTTCATTAGATTATTATCTACAATTTCTCTTCATTCTTAGTTTCTTACCTTCTTAAGCTTATTCGACATTGATCTCATGTCCATATAATCTTGGTGGACCTGTGGCAGGTCTGCCACCATAATTACAGGATATTTCTTGATCCATAAACGAGTTTGGGCATTTTGGAAGATAGTAAACTGCTATCTATGGATGACATTCTATGAGCACATGAGCTAACATTTTTATTTCATTTCAGATATTCAAAGGAGATTCCAGATGCTTATGAGAGACTACTGTTGGATGCCATTGAAGGAGAAAGAAGACTCTTCATACGTAGTGATGAACTGGATGCAGCTTGGTCACTCTTTACCCCTGTACTGAAGGAACTAGAAGAGAAGAAGATAATTCCAGAGTACTATCCCTATGGTAGTAGGGGTCCTGTTGGTGCTCACTATCTTGCAGCCAGATACAACGTACGGTGGGGTGACCTTGGTTCAGACGTGGACCACTAACCCTCACATTTTGTTCACTTATGATCAGCCTTAGATGTTAGCTATTTTGCATGGATGCATACTATTTTGTGGTTTCTTCAGCAGCATGGTTACTTCTCTGGTTGAAGGAAGATACCAGGCACACGTGAAATCATGTAAAGCAAATAAAGCATCCAGTTTCAAAGTAGAGTAATAAAGCTCTTAGATCATTGATTTTTTTAGTTGTTATTTGGGAGTTCTATTGAGAAATGTTTCATTTAGTTGCCAACCAATGTAGTTAGGTGATGATGTATTTTGATTTTTGAAGAGGAAAATGAAGAAAGCTAGCAAGTTAGTATTAAACCCAACTCATTCAAGTCTCTTGCAACCTTGATTGTGTTATTATAACAAGAGATGAATTTTTATACATTATGAATTATCATTGATTTGTTACATGTATCTCACAGAACTTTCCCTTGTTAATGATATAGCATTGACTATACTGATTATTTTGGTTAAATTAAGAAACTCAGATTGCTTTGATAGATGAAATATGCATTTAAAAGATAACAATTAGAACAAATTTGACTGATTGAGTGCATATTTAAGTATTATATTGTTTTTGTTATTAAAGAACATGTACTGAATCCTGTAAATTTCTATTTCATTTTTTTATATGAAGAATCTTAATCAAGATATTTATTTCTCTATTTGTGCAAGAATGTATTATTGAGATGAATGTCTGATAATTAAAATTAACTAAAAAATTAAACATATTTTCAGTCTCTCAGGTTGATATAATTATTTTTCTACTTTATTAAATATAATCTGCAAGTCCTCTTAAGAAAGTATAATTATTTCGAAGTGCTTTAACAACAGCAGGGCAAATTCTTCTTCAAAAAAATTAAAATTACCTTATATTTCGAATTTGAAAATTCAAAATTTTAAAAAAATAATTATGTCTGTCAGAGGACTAATTTTGCCAGATTTTTTAATAGATTAAAAATAATGGTATCGACATATTTAATTCAACTACCAAGCATTTTTATCCATTTTTATCTATTTATTTTCTTAATAAAATATAAATGAATAAATATAATTATATCATCATTTACATTAAAAATATGTATATTATTTCCTAATATGACCTCCTTTATTATTTCTCTTTTACCCATGATAAAGATGCAAAATAAGTAAGAACTAAATGAAAATAAGAATAAGATAAAAAGTAATGATTAATGTCATGTTAAAATTTACCTAAATTAAAGTCTCCCTCACCAATCAAATTAATGTCATGTGGAACAATATTGGTGTTAGTGGTAATATGAGGGATGAAGAGAAAGATTTTATCAGAAGAAATTAACCTTAACATGGTTTGTGAAAGATTACAACTTTTTCAGCCATTAATTTCTGCAAAAGTGGTCCCTTTACCTCTTAAATGTTCACAAAACTTTGCATTAGTATGATCCACCCATGTGATATATCATTCACTACAAACTGGTGGCCAATTTATAATGCTATAAATTGACCCAACATAAGAAAAGAAAGCAGCACTTCAGTGTTACAAAGTCACAAAAAATGTACAAATTAAGAGTAATGCAAAGTGATAACAGCTATGTTGGTATTGTCCTTTGTTCACAATTAACCTCAAGTTCAGATATATTATATGGAGTGGCCCTCATTATTGATGATGATGATGATGCATCTTTAATAATTAATGAATTAATCAGCACAGTTTTTGAGACTACATGCAGTGCACCACATCATTTTGCTCTGAATGAGCATGCACAAGTACTGTGTATTAGAACAAAAACATTGGAAAATACTACTTCATCAGGAAGGTTCTGTTTGAAGGGTGAGATTTCATTTGGTGGTAATTGAAAACACACATTCACATTCACATTCAGTTGACTTGACACTACCAATGCATTGGTAACTGTTTGATGCATGAATCTCTGAAACGAAGTTAATTAGTGCTCATTCTTTTTGGTGCTTCTCTATAAAAAGACTCAGCCAAGAACCTCAGTTTCATAATTTCATTCATTCATTCATTCATTCCCACCACTCTTCTCTCTTTACTTCTTCCTTCTTTGTTGTTATTGGTTGTTCAGTTCTCTATGCACCACTCACTGCCACCTTGAGATACACAGAAAACAGCTGCTCCACCTTCCCTTCTTGATGCCTAACTGAATATTCTTAAAGCCTTACCATTGTAAGGCAACATCATTGTGATGTGAAAAATGGGAATGCTTTAAGAATTTCAGTTATGCATCAATCATGGCAGTTACTCAGTCTCACCAACTAATACTTTATCTGTTAATTAATACACAGCTCAAGAATCAAAGCAAAAGAATATTTCTGTAATGCATTGATGAGACAAAAGGGGGTTACAACTTGCATCTGGTTTTGTTGTTCACTGCATTTTCAATTTAACTGATATCAACTGATAGCATCAATTGGGTTGTTTCTTCTGCAGTGAGTGTATTGAAAATCCTACATCAATCAAAGATTAAGACATTTTGTAGGATATAAGTGATGCAAATCTCACTTTATAAACTGTTTTTATGAGATTGAATTGGATTTAAAGTTCACTTGAAGCAGGATTGGGTTGAAAAACTTTGCAACTGCTTCATGCCACATTCCCAGAACTCCTTGTATGTCAACAAGGTTAACTTACACAGAAAATTACAATATACAAAAAGAACTTTAAAAATTACTATTTTTTTGTGATGTGAATTACAAGATACACCTAACAGACATTTCAAAATCTTGTTTTCAAATTTTGGTTCAAGATGGCTCTTGCACAGTAAGTTGTTCATGGAGTAACTAACATGCCATTTCAAACCTTCTAACATGGTTCATCCTTGAAAATTCTTGCTCATTGTTACAAACAACCCTTCATGAAAGTTCTTTTGATATTGTTCTAATGATGCACATTACTGTTTGAATTGCTTTGCTCAATTATTCTCAGATTGTGTACAGTTTCTTATATCAGAAACTAACCAATTGAAAATGTTAACATGATATCTTCTGTGTTAATATGAAATCCTTTTGCAATTTATATGCATTGAACAGAGCTAGTGGAGTGTGTTTGTGGTGGCATCATTTCTTAGGAACATGTTGAAACAGGTACCATTGATATATACCTACATTGTCCATGAAAACCAGTGGCTGAAAGTGAGGGATGAGGGATATGTGTCAGAGCCTTTTGAGGGAGAAAATCTGTATCAAACAGTTGCATAGTTTTTCAACACCAATTAAGCCTAACTCACTCTCTTACAGAGCCACAACTAAAGATATTTCACAGTAAGAAAATTATCAATTATAATTAATTTTAAAGATCAAAATAATTAATTACTATTAGACTAAATTAGAGATATTTTAAAATCTAAAATATTAGTACTTAATAGTTAAATACTAATTTAAAATTTAATTTTTTATTAATAATAGAAACTATTTTAAATATAAATAATTGTTTAATTTTTAAAATAATATTTAATTTAGTTAATATGGTGACTAATTATTTTTTATCAATAATTTTGGTGGCTATTTAATGAATTTTTTCTAGTTTTTTATTTTTTATAAGATAACTAGGTCACTTAAAAGTAAAAGAATATTTGTTGCTCTTAATTAATAATACTGAATTTATATTTTAATTTAAAGAAATATAAACAAAAACATATTAACAAAAGAGGTTAATAATATCGAAGATAATTAATAAAAAAATTATTAAATCAATCATAACAGTTATAAGAAATGAAAAATTAAAGTACAGTATTTAACATAAAATTGTCTATAATAATGATAACAAGTAAAATGACTAATTAAATATTACTTTCTTTACACTTTATAATTTAAATTTTTAAAATTAATTTTTCTGTACTCTTCCAATGAATTTAGAAGGAAAAAAAATTAATTACTATGCATCATGAATATATTCTTATACTCATTCTTCCAGTGGAATTGAAAGTGAAAAAAAATCCTGATTAGGGACAAATCAAGGACTAGGAAACAAACTAATTTAGTTTGGTTAATTTAGGTTTTGAAACATTTTTTTATATTTTTTATTCTTTGTTGTTAGAGAAACTCAGTTAAAGGGACAAACATAGGGTTATATATCTCACAAGTAAATAAATACCTAATTTGTAGACACTAAAATTTTATAGTGATTAAAAATAAAATATTCATATTATAAGAATTAAAAAATTTAAGCCAGATTAAAATAAATAAATAAAATTAAAAATCCTATGTTTTTTTTCACCATCCTAAATAATCACCACATTTGAGAATCTAAGTTTATTTATAGTCTAAAAGTAATTATAATTATCCAATGAATCATTTTAATTAATTGGTATAAAAAAAATTATAAAGTCAACTAGTGAGAGATGTAAAAATATGTGACAAAGTTTTGTTTAACATAAGTTTGTGTTGGGTTGATTTTTTTTTATTGTGGGTTATGATTTTATATTATTGAAATAAATATATTGAAAGATATTTAAACTCTTAATATTAATTAACTATTTAAGTATTTTATGTTATTATATATGAAAAAATGTTCTTAATTTTTATATTTTAAATTTAGTGAATCAACTCATTTTATTATTAACATGTTAATGCGTCAAATTTAATTAAAAAATATATAATTACTATATCGTTTTACATCTTGAATAGTTAGAACCGGTTTGATTAGTGTATTTTTCGGCATCTTGAATAGTTAGAACCAATTCAATTCGATTAAGGAATCGGTTCTTAGACCTGATGAACTTGATGAATGTTGTCAAGTTCGTCATCTCAGTCTCAAACCATATTAATCACCCATGAATGAGATAATCAACAAAATAACTTAATTAAGATAATCAAGCATTCTGCCAATAAAAAAAAGATAATCAAGGATTCAACCGCTAAGTAAGTCATAATCATAAATTAACAAGAGAATTGGGTACAAATAAGTAACCCAAGAACAAAAGATTGGAAAAAAATAAATAAGCATTACCATGTTTTTCTAGGTACATTTCTCATTTACATTTGACCAAAAGATTGGAAAAAACAAGAAAGAAAAGAGAAGAAAAAAACATAATAGAAATAACAAAAAAAGGTATCAAAATTAGTGTTTGAATTCATCAAAATCAACACCTTGTGAGAACCAAAGTGAACCGAAATGAATAAATTCATTTCAATTCAACTTTAGTATAATAAATGTGTCATTCAATATTTTCATTAATTTTATTTTTTTCAGAACTGACTTGTTGAAGTTAAACACACTTAGACTTTTTTTTAACTTGAATAAATCTTAAAAGAAAAATAAAAAATAGTATCAGACTCATGTGAAAAGTGATTTTAAATTAGTAATGTTGACAAAATCACTTTCATATGGGTGATTGATTATTAATGCTTGTGTAAGCATTGAAAAAACAATAATAAATGTTAAACTACTAATATTTTTTTCAAACACTCTTACTATAAAATATTATTTTCTTAAATGAAAAAATATACATGTTTTTTGTAAACTGAACTTTCCCACAAAAAATGACTAAACATGTTAACATCTAACACACGTTCTAAAACATGCTTTTTTCTAAACGTGATTTTAAGTATTCAAAGGGTCTCTATCCATACATATATAAGTTGGTTTGAAAATATCCATACACTATTTTTCCTAAGACAGTGTTTGGTTTAAAAGAGAAGAGAAAGTGAGAAAGTTTGATAAATGGGGAGAAGCACAAAAGAGGCAACAAAATATTCCCTTATAGGCTACATAAGACTAGGAGCAGAGAGGAAACAAACAGATCCTATTTTTTTTTATTGTTTTTATAAATGTTATTTTTTTATTATATATATAAGTTTTTATAGTATACATTATTTTTTTTAATATTTTTTTCTTTTTTTCCTTTCACACACTTCTTTCAAAAATTTCTTTTATACTGTGTTTTTTTCGTTATTAAGAGAGTTGTAATAAGTGTACATCAAGTCATGTTTCAGAGACTCTGAAACAAGAAAATCATGAAATATAAACAAATTTTTAGAAAAAAAAATTAGGTTAAATTAGATACCATTTTAAAAATTAAAAAAAAATTGATTTTTAAATTAGTTTTTATTATTGTTAAATAGTTTATAAATCGATATCTAATTAGCTAACAAAGTTTTAACTAACAATTATTTAGATTCTAAATTTGGTAGAAAGACTTTGGTAACTAATTAGAATCAATTTGGAAATTATTTAACAATAATAAAAATTAATTTAGAAATAAAAAAAAAATTAATATCTAAAAGGTCTCTAATTTAGTCACTATTTCTTTTTAAATAAATATAGTGTACGTTTCTCAAATAATTTCTTTCAAATTTAATATTAATTTTTTTAAAATTTTAAATTTAAATAATTATATAGTAACAAAATAACCAAAAATAATAATAAAATAAAATATTGATATAAGGATAAAATATAAACAAATTTACTTATAATAAAAATAGTTAAAGTGAAATGCTTTCCATATAAGTATACATATAAGTATAGATAATTTATTGAAAATATGTTTTTATTTTATTTTTAAAATCTAAAAATAATAAATTAATTTTCTTAAATCGTCCTGATATTAAAAAGAGAAATTAAAAAAAAGTGATAGTTTCTCTGAGGTGTATCTGAAGAGGATATAAATATCTAGGGAGGCACGTGTGGGATGCAAGCACGTGTGAGTGTGCTAGGTTTGGATTGGATGAGACAGACAAAAAAAAGTAAAGAGAGACAAAAAGGAGATAATGATGTGGCAATACACTTACTTACCGTACCTGTCACTACTCTGTCTCCCACACCTTTTTTTTAGGGTTTCACTCAATTTCACCATAATTCTTTCATTTTCTTAACTATAAATAACATATCTTCTTATTCTATCATGTTTTTTTATGAAAATGGGTGAAGATTAATTAAACCATCTTGATTTTTTGCTATATTTTCTAATTTACAATTTGTTTTGAAAAAATTGTAATAAAACACATGTTAGAGATTTGAGATAAAGATGTTTTATACAGGTAATTGCAAAGATTTGAGATAAAGATGTTTTATACAGGTAATTGCAAATAATTAATTTTAAAACAATTTTATAAGGTTTAGTTGGACTTGAAGTCCACATTTTAATATAACAACATAGTTATCATAACAAGAGTTTGTTGAATCTATCTATTTAAAAAATGGTATCTTTAGACTTTGGCGGAAACGTGTCGAGAGAAAAATGTTAAAGGTAGTGGGTTCTGTATAAGGGTTGGACCATCCTAAAATGGTTAATAGTTATTCATTATTTATTGCTGATAAAAAAAATAGATAATTTATTATCGAATCACTTATAAATATATAATCTCACACTCAAATTGATAAGTCTAAATGCGAGAGAAATATATTAAAAATCTTATATTAACTAATAATAAAATATATTTGATAGTATATAAACTTCATCTTATAATCCAACATTGAAATTAAGTTTCTAATATAAACTTTGTGATTAAACAGATTGAAAATGAAGGTAAGGAAAGGAAAAGATGCATGTGATCATGTTAGACTTGGATGAAAAAGAAGAGAGATTCTTTGTTTGAAGTGATTCTATAATGTTATACACAATCTTATATGGGGACTCAATCAATCAAAATAAAAACACTTTACCACACACCCATCATTTTGCACTGTCATCCCTCATGCTTCATTTACACCAACTTTTATATATATATATATATATATATATATATATATATATATATATATATATATTTATATATGTATTTTACTATAATTTTTATTATTGTTTTTTTTTTTGTTTGTTTTTTTTGGTGGTAG
>Ga0123342_1000392_pt1 | contig 67660 bp, 31 predicted proteins | sample Turbeawhitnodule_FD_89960 | JGI IMG/M metagenome (GOLD analysis project Ga0123342, IMG submission 89960) | Root nodule microbial communities of legume samples collected from Mexico - Turtle bean Mexico white nodule | ecosystem: Host-associated > Plants > Roots > Nodule | place: Mexico: Nepantla... | reverse complement strand
TGTTACGAAGTGGACTTTAAGCCTAACTCAACCCCATAAAACCGGCTCATAGGGTTGAGGTTTGCACCCACTTATATACAATGAAAGGCTCTAATCTCTAGTCGATGTGGGATCTCCAACAAACTCGAATAAATCTTATTTTACTTTATACATTTCTACAAACTAAAGTTTGACCAAAAAATGATAAGAGTTTAACCTTGCTGACCTTAATTGAGTCTCAATCTTCATGTATCCTCCTAGCCATAGCTCTAGTGATTGGTTATTTGCTTAGGAGCCTTCCATAGAAACCCTAGGTCAGCCCTAGAGCATTCTTGTGCACCAAGGATCATCATCCTTCACACGCCTAGTTCACATGGAATTGACTTGGAAGGCACCTAGCATTTGAATTCAAAACTCCCACTCTTTTCTTCTTAACTTAGCCAAGAATTACATCTATAAATAAGGTGTTTGGGCTATGTAAATTTAAGCTTATGAATAAGAATGTTATGCTGCCCATTTTTTGCCACACTTGTTTTTGAGCTATCTATAAGGTAATCTCTTAGTTAGCTAACCCTAGACTCCTTCCTAGTGAGTTGACCTCATCTCTCACTTAGCTTCTTATCCCTAAACCCATTTCACCACCGAAATGTCTTCCTCATCCTTGGTAACTTCCGTAACCACAATTTGTTCATCTCCATTCAAAATTCAAGTAAAAAACAATGCAAGGAGAAGAAGGCTATCATTAAAAAAAAAAACTTCAACACAAACGAATCACCTAAAAAAATGTATCAAGATCAACTCAAACTAATTCATACCAAGTAGTTTAGTCAAATTTAATGCAATTTTTTTAAACTATTACAATGTATTATGAACTTTTAAAACTGACCAAAACTAACCTTTGGGTCACTACAAAAACATTCTTTTACCTCCAAGTAAGAATCCTCCTACAACCTCCAACCTCTGAATAATCTCAATCTAAACACGATAAACCTCAAAATGTAACACGAACAAAATAAACAAGTCAGCTGAACTAATAAACAACTAAGCCTAACCAAGAATGAAAAAAAAAATGAACTAAGAAACCAACACACTCACATCATATTCAACTCCAAACTACCCCCAAAACCTTGGTCACTTCCTCACCCCACGAGCAAGCTTCAAAGATTTTAAGAGCTCTCCTTTCACGCACAACAAAAAAGGGGGGCAAGCACAAATGGAAGCACCAATCAACTAAGCTAGAAAAAAATGGAGTAACCAACCAAACAAGGAAGAATATTATTAACCAACGAGGCAAAAAGAGTACTAAGAAGCCACAAATTTGAGAAGGATTTGAAGAAGGCACGAGAAGAAGAAAACTAAGGATTTTAAACAGAAAGGGGCACTCGAGGTAGCTGGTGCAGAGAAATGAGGCCAAATGTCTCTAAATTCACTTAATCAGCGTTAACCAAGCCCTAACATCCACCTAATAGCTAGAGTTGGCCTAGCTTTAGCACATGCACTCACAGTTAAGTTGTCCTACCCCTAACATGCAATAATCCAAGCTAGCTTCTGTCAGGCCCTAACATGAACCTATCTAAGTTAGCATCGTCTGGACCCTAAAATGCTTCAATTCCAGCTAGAGATGAATCAACCCTAGTTACACCCAACTCCACTATAGAGTCGGGCTAGTCCTAGCAAAATCTTCCATATTTTGCTTTTCTTTGTGTCGATTTAGCTGACATAGGGTTCTTTGGCTCCATTTATGTTCGTTTTGAGTATGCATGGTCGACGGAATGCATCATGTCATGTTTGAGTCAAGTTGTGACGCTTTAACACTCTCTAACGTCTCGGAGGTGGTAGACATTGAACTTTCATCTCAACTTAGAGTTTTCTTGTAATGAGTGTTCCACCATTTTCTTATCTCTTAACTTTTTATTTACTATAAGTACCTCGATGTTAACCTTCTTCATTGTTAAAAACACATATTCAATATATAATATGATACAAGATCTCTTTTCTCATAAATTTTTTCTCAACTTTAGAGTTCCTTAAATTTGTTCATAATTTATTGTTTTAACTAAAATTTTGAATTATTAATAACTTATCGTCATATTTGTGGCTATAATAAAAAATAATTTATTATTTAATCATATTAATATATACATAATTTTTTTAATCATTTTTTAGGTTAAGTATATACGTAAAAAAAAAAAGTAGGCACAAAACACAATTAAAAGAAGTTGATAATCAATCAATAATAATAAATACAAGATTTTTTAATTTGACCTGGTAGAAACACTTTAGAGTCAAATAGCTAGGAAGAAAAAAATGTATGGTTATTAAAATATGAGATGTAATAAACCTATAACATCTTGAAGAATAAGTGAGATGATATAAATGGGTAAGTGTGATTAAGGTTGTGGCATGATTTTAAATGAAGAATGGAATGGTTTGAATGGGAGAAACTGCAAGTAGCATATTTTACTTCGGGCCTTACACAACAAGCATCGGTAATTGACAAGGAGGATAGTTGGCTATGGAAAGACCCAAAAAGTAATATATACACGATTAAATCAATATATAAAATGCTATTAAAATCGTTTTTAAGGGAAAATTCTAAACATTTCCTTGTACTTTGGAGTTTGAAGGTCCTATCCTTTGCCCAAACTTTCACCTGGAGGGCGATGTTAAACAAGATTGTTACAAAGAAAAATTTGATTAGGAGGTCAATATAATATGGGAGTACTTTATATGTTCTGTGCAGAAAAGAAGTTGCAACAACATCACATTTATTTTTAAACTGCCATATATCAAACATGACATGAAAGTTGTGTAACAGACGGCTCAGGATTAGCTTAGTAAACCACAACTCCTTGGCGGAACATTTCAATCAATTCAGTTGTATCAACTTTAAAAAAGAATGAAATAAGCTATGAAAGTTTTTATGGGTAGCTATCATATGGGGTATATGGAAACATAGGAATAAGATTGTTTTTAATTAACCAAATGTGGATGTTTTGGAAATTCTCTCCTTGGCACAAGTACAATCTTGGGCATGAACGAAACATAAGGGCCACAAAGTAAGCTTTTCTTACTTAGATTGGGTACAATGCCCAATCCTAAATACAAATTGTTGACCAAGAAGCTTTGATGAATACAATATGTCTTGAAGACTTGACGATGTATGTGTGTGTGTGTGTTTGGTTAGGTAGATTTTGATGTATAACTTTGCATTACATTATGATCCAAGTTACTTGAATAGTAATCTCCTTGAAATGTTTTATTTTCTGAACCTGTGTATTTTTAATCAGTTGATTCATGCATTAATCAGTTGAAATTAGTTTTATTCAAGTTTGGTGACCATAGTTAGTATTTTTAACGGATTGATTTATCATATCAACATGTTGAAAACACTTAAGGTTTTTTTAAGGATTTAAAAATGATTTGTTTTCTATTTTTGTCTTATCTATTAAGTGAAATCAACCAGTTATTTCGATAAAAGAACTAGTTTAAAATTTGGTGATTTCTTATGTTAAAGAAAACAATAAGTTATTTCATAATTCAATTAAATATTTTTAACATAATTCTTTTATATTAACCAATTTTTAACATATTTTTAACAAAGACTTAGTAATTGATGCAATTGTTTTCATTAAATATCAAATTATTTTTACAATCATTATTACCTTATGTAAAGATGTTTTCTGATAATTTTAAAACACGAATTTCATAAGAGAGAAAAATAGAAAGTTTTAAAATTATTCCTGGAGATTGAGTTTACTTTTTGGATCATTCTTGTTCTTTAAAGAAGGTTTTTAGGTGTACATTTCTAATATGTTTCATTTGTAATAATCCAGGTGTATTCAAACTATATTATTTTCAATGTATTTTGTTGTAAGTAGATTCAGATAGGGTTTCTGAATTATGTGCGTGGTTAAGAGTATTGTGTGTTCTTGTAGGGTTCAAGATTAACACTCTTGACTTTTTTTGTAAACCTTGTGTGTTTGGTTTAGTGAATTCTCAGTAATTTGCCGAGGAGTGGATGTAGTTCTTGGTGTAAAAGTGAACCAATATAAATCTCATGTGCAATATCTCTCTCACACACACTCTAATATCTGCTTATCAATTGCTTTATAGTGTTATGTGTTTAAATCAATTGGTTAATTCTTGTAACAACTAGTTTATTTTTTTAATATATACTTGTGCCTTTTATAATGAGTTGAACAAATAAATTAATTAGTTGATTTTATTGAATTTTCAATCTGACTCCAGTATTTTCAAAAATATTGTGGAAACAATTCACCCCCTCTCTCGTTTTGGCCACTTATTCTAATAATTGGCATCAGGAACTAAGTTGTTGTATGTTATTCAAGTTTTGATCCTAAAATCTTTTTTAAATAGCTGAAAAACTATCTTTTGGTGAAGGGGCTTCCATAAACAGAACACCATTATCTTGTAAAGTGAACTATTAGTTCTAGAAAGTCATAATGAAAATCTTTGTTGAATCAATTGATAGAGGAATCTGGGATGCTATTATAAATGGGCCTTTTATACCAAAACATGAAACTAATAAAGTGTTTGTTGAAAAACCTTAGTCTCAATGGATTGAGACTGAGGGAAAGAAAACTTAGTATGATTGCATTGCTAAGAACATTATAACCTCTACATTAAGTTATGATGACTTTTTCAATGTTTCTCAATGTGCTTCCACAAAGGAAATGTGGGACATCCTAGAGGTGACTCATGAAGGAATAACTGATGTGAAAAGAGAAAGGAAACATACCTTGATTCTAGAGTACGAGTTGTTCAACACTTGATGTGTTCCCTAGGAAGGACCAATTGGACTTCCACCTTTCAAGGGCATAAAATGTCAAAGAGATTTAGTGCCTAAAGCTAGTCTACCAAATAGACCAGCATACAGAACTAATCCAGATGAAACTAAGGAGATAGAATTCCAGGTTCATAAATTGTTGGAGAAGGGTTGCATACAAAAAATTCCTAAGTCTTTTTGTTGTACCTGTTTAGTTGGTGCCTAAAAAAGATGGAAAATGGAGAATGTGTTGTGATTGTAGAGCCATCAGTAATATCACCATCAAATACAAGCATCCAATTCCTAAACTTGATGATATGCTTTATGAATTGCATGGGTCCACTATATTTTCTAAAATTGATCTCAAAAGTGCTTATCACCAAATTAGAATCAAAGAGGGTGATGAGTGGAAAACTACTTTTAAGACCAAATTTGGACTGTATGAGTGGTTAGTAATGTCTTTTGGTCTTACTAATGCACTTAGTACATTCATGAGGCTTATGAATCATGTCCTTAAGGATTCTATAGGTAAATATGTAGTAGTTTACTTTGATGATATTCTAGTTTATAGTCATAGTCTAGAATCCCACTTAGTTCATCTTAGGGAAGTGTAATTAGTTCTTAAGAATAATAATTTGTTTTCTAATGTAGAGAAGTGCACTTTTTGTGTCGATAGTGTAGGTTTTCTAGGTTTTATAGTTTTACCTTTCAATGAGTTAGTGAATAAAGACACTCCATTTTGTTGAACTGAGAAACAAGAGCAAGCCTTTCAAAAGTTGAAAGTTCAACTCACCAATGCATCCATTCTAGCACTTCCAAACATTTGAAAAACTTTTGAGCTATAGTGTGATGCATCGGGAGTATGCATAGGTGCAGTGTTATTGCAGGGTGGGTACCCAATTGCATATTTTAGTGAAAAATTACATGGTGCAGCCCTCAATTACCCCACCTATGATAAAGTGCTCTATGCACTTGTGGGGACCCTACAGACTTGGGAACACTATCTAATTTCTAAAGAATTTGTCATTCATAGTGATCAATGTCTCTAAAGTATCTTAAGGGTCAACATAAGTTAAACAAATGCCATGCAAAATGGATGGAATTTCTTGAACAATTTCCTATGTTATCAAATACAAAAAGGCAAATACAAACATTGTGACAAATGCTCTATGTATGAGACATGCCCTATTTTCTAAACTTGGAGCCTAAATTCTTGGATTTTAAAACATACATAAGCTTTATGAGCACGATCAGGATTTTGCATCCACCTTTGTTAATTGCAAACATAGGGCACAAGGAGGTTTCTATATTTCTTAGGGGTATTTGTTTAGAAAAAGAAACTTTGTACACCTCAAGGAACATATAGAAAACTCCTTGTCAAAAAGTCTCATGAAGGAGGTCTCATGGGCCATTTTGGAGTTGATAAAACTCTAGATCTTTTAAAAGAAAAATTCTTTTGGCCCTATATAAGAAAAGATGTCCAAATACATTGTCATAGATGTATCTCATGTTTAAAATCTAAGCCTAAGACAATGCCTTGTGGACTCTATACTCCTTTACCTCTTGTTTGTGCCCTATGGGAAGACATTAACATGAATTTTATATTAGGGCTTTCTAGGACAAAAAGAGGTTTTGATTCCATCTTTGTGGTAGTGGATAGATTTAGAAAGATGACCCATTTTATACCCTTCCATAAAGTTGATGATGCTAACAACATCTCTAAACTCTTTATTAGAGAAGTGGTCCAACTTCATGGACTGTCTAAGACTATAGTTTTAGATAGAGATCCAAAATTTGTAGGTCATTTCTTGAGAACTCTCTGGAAAAGGTTAGGAACTAAACTTAATTTTTCAACCTCTTATCACCCTCAAACTGATGGACAGAGAGAGGTACTCAATAGATCTCTATGAACTATGTTTAGGTCAGTTATGAAAGGAAATCACAAATCTTGGGATGAGTACCTTCCTCATATAGAGTTTGCATATAATAGAGTGGTCCATAAGACTACAATATTTCCCCATTTGAAGTTGTATATGGTTTTAATCCTCATACTCGTTTAGATTTGTTACCTTTACCTAATCCAAATGAATTTTTGCATAAGGAAAGGGTAACAAAAGCTTAATTTATTAAGAAATTACATGAGAGAATTAGCACTCAAATACATAAGCAAACTGAGAAATACATTAGACATAATAATAAAGGGAAGAGAGAGATAGTTTTTAATGAATGAGATTGGGTTTAGCTTCTTCACCTTAGAAAAGATAGATTTCCTACTCAAAGGAGACAATCCTTTTCATATCCTCAAAATAATCAACAATAATGCATATCAGTTAGACCTGCCTTAGGAATGTCGAGTACATGCTACTTTTAATGTTATAGATCTAACACCTTTTGCATGTAGCACATATGATGAGGCAGATACTTTTGATTTGAGGACAACCACTAGAGCAATGGCTAGAAGAATTAAAAAGGAGCGGGACTCAGCTACTCTGAGCCATAACCTAGTGGTACAACCTAGAGTAGGATTTAAATTTCTTGCTTAATAGTAACATATAATTTTAGCTTGTATTTTGGCCTTGAGTAAATTAGGGTTATGATTAGGTTTTTAAAACCTACCTATGGTATAATTGGGCTTAATTACAACCCACATTACACCTCAGGTTAGTAATTAGACCTAACTAGATCACATGGTGAACACACAATCACACTTGCCTTATCACAAAGTTTAGGCGCCACATTTGAATTCTTTTCTTTTTCCAATTTACCACCAATTGTTGTAAATCTTGGTTGACCCTTTCACCTATAAAGGGAGGTGCTTGGCTCATGATTTTTTAGATCAATAATACTAGAGTTATGTTGCCCACTTTGCTAGAAAAAGCTCTCCTTGTCTTTCCTCTCTTTAGGTTAGACACCTTTGTTGATATCTTCTCCCTTCCCAATTGATTAGGCCTCACCTATCACTCTTCAAGACACCTCACGAAATTCCAAGCTCCATGAGAATTCTGAGTTCTTCCTTGGCTTCACTCTTTCATTACTTCCGCCTCCATCTACACTTCAATTAGTGTTAGTTTTCAGTTCATGAAGAAGGAATTCCATCAAGTTGTAGAGAGGGCTAATTAGTTAACCAACCTAGTGCTACAACAATTACAAATTGAGCCACTATCCACAATCAAAGAACAAGTATTTTCAAAAACTTCACATCTAATGTGGAATAGGTTTTCCCTTTTGTGATTGTTCTAACTCAATAGCTTGGTTGCAAGTAGCCTTCTAAGCATGAAACAATTCTCTTCCTTGATGAGTACTTCATTTTCCAAACTAATTTTCTCTAAAGATGGGCACACTTAGGAATATTTCCTGAATTCTCTCTTTCTTAAGGGCACTAGGAGTTTTATCTTGACTTTTCATGAAGTTGGCAAACATATTTTTTAGGTCACTAATCTCCCTCCTAGTATCTTGTAATCCATGTTTAATCTCTCTACCTCTATTATCATATGCATGCAAATGATTACTCATGTTGGTCTTAGAATATTCAAAGGTTTTCATAAGAGTTTTCAAAGCCCATCAAAAGTAATAAAGGGTTTTCTCAAGATGTTTTAATAGTTTAAAAAGAAAAGAAAAGAAAAATATATTTTTGGTGGTAGTCACCTAAAAGTTCTCAAGAGAGCCAGGCTAAGTAAATTCCTCAGAAAGAGAGGTGAATCACAAGAAATATGTAAGTACCAAGTCTTTCCTAGTCAGAAAGTTCCTTAGATAGTCTTCAGAAAGACCCTTCAAGTAACTTCCAAAAACATTTTCAACAAGATATTATAAGTGTGTGTGTGTGTGTATTTTTGTAGATGCAAATGAACCTACTAAACCAAAGGAAGGTTTAAAGAATACTAAGAAAGGAACTCTCCTAATACCACGGAGACCTAAAAATCAATAACAATTAAAGAAAGGAAACAAAGAAATATCAAAAGCAATTATAGGAAAGAGAATATAGCTAGGCATTTCCTAGTAGAAGTACAATTGACACTTAGAGCCAATTGACACACTTCTAGTCTAAAATGGATTTACTAACAAAAGTACAATGGAATTGCGAAAAGGCATTTTTCCAAAAATCAAATGCACAAAATAAAAGAACCTCAAATTTTTGTGGTATAACTTGATACAATTCAAGTAGCCAAGAAGATGACCAAGGACTCAAGAGACAATTCACACTGTGAGCAGTCATCTCAGTAATCAAGTCAAGGCCCCACCAAATATCAAACGGACCTCACTAGAAGAAGAATTTGGAATAGACCAGAACATCAACTGTTCTTTCTTCTGGTATTCTTAAAAGACAAAAACATGTTTGTAAATAATTTGGGCTCACTTTTGGGGTCTAAATAGCAAACTAGGCTAGAGAAGGTTCACATAGCATAAAAGGGAGTGTACTTAGCGAAATGGGCTTATACCAAGCCCACTTTTTCAAGACAAGGCACCTAGAATTAGGGTTTTTAACCTACCTTCTAGCAGTTATGCCTAAAGGTGCGGTTTTGCCCATGGTCAACACCCTAGGCAGCCCCTCCCCCTCGCCATTTCTACCCTTCACCCCTCTTGCCCACCAAGGCACCCCTTCCTATAAATAGGATGTCTTGCCTCATGTATTTTCAACTTAATTTTGAAGAGTAAAAAAACTCTGCAGAATGATTTTGTGAGACTTGTGAGCTCTCGTGTTGGGTCTTATCTTGGGTAGGTAATATCTCAAGTGGCGACTCAAGTTATCTGGGTCTTATCTTGGGTGGGTAATATCTCAAGTGGCGGCTCTTGCATCACTCATCTTGGAGCCCCTATGCTCCAAGTGGCGTGACTTCCTTTCTTCCCATAAGATCTCTTCATCCCTTCCTCTTTTATCATTTATTTACGTCTCCTTCCATTCCATACATGTCTTCTTCTAATCTTTAATTTGTTCTTTACTTTGTTCTTCTTCTTTATTTGTTCATTGTCTCTAATTTCACTACATCATTATCACCTTATAATTTTCTTTTCTCTTTGCCCTTCTGAAGTGAACCTTCACACTTACTTAACCACTTGGTTAAGTTTGTGTCCAATGGGAATCTTCTTAGGGTTCTCACCATAATTGCTAAATCAAAAATCATAAACAAAGAGCAATCAATAAAATGTGCAATCCTAAAATCAACTCACATCATAACCCATGCAAATTATCCACTATTCTTGGTTCTTTGGTGCAAACTTTGAAGTGTTTTTGATTGCCAACTAGTCCAGCCCTATTTGAGTCTCTACTTATCCTTTGATAGCACTCTAAAAGTTGCAAGAAAGCCTAAAAAAATAGTTGAATAGTTGCCTGAACCTTTTCCAAGAATGTTCATACCTTTCTTCAATATTTCAAGAAATAAAATCAAGAAAATCTAATTTAAAAAGGCTAAACCAAATTGGATTCATATGCATACATGATTGAAATGAAAGTCAAGAAATGACAAACAAAAATTAAGGCACAATAAAAATAGATGGCACAACAAAAGGAACCTATCAAAGGCACTAGAATGAATTAAAAACCAAAAAACAAACTAGATTTTCCACTGACAGCAAAGCTTCCCAAATTTATGTAAACTATTCTTGATGGAATTGGATTCTGAAATTTTAACCAGTTATAGGTAACATCCCAAGCATCATCCTCTCAAAATTTAAAGTCAAACCAATCAATGGATTATTTTTAAAAAATCAAATACCTAGAGAAAAAAATCTTGCTCAAACCCAGATTTCAATAATGAACGTCCTGGCTTTTCAAAATTTATCATAATTTTTCTATTTGGAGTTAGGACGTTCCTTTTTAAACCAACATCAGTGACATGTTGAAACTTTTAGATAAAAAAAATTGATTTGGAAAAATATTTTTATCATAATAAATTTTCCAATCCAGAGCAATGTTACACAATTTTGGTAGCAAGATAAAAACCTAAAGATTTTAAGAAAAGAACACAACTACCAGACACAAAGGGATTTGTAATGTAAGAGACTTACTAATGACCCAATAGTAAGTTTAGAAATCAAAACTGAAACCAAAAAATGCACCAAAAGCTTATACAATTTGATTTTCATATGAGACATTTTCATAAACACTTGTGTGCAACTCATATAGACATTTTATCAAACACCTTGGATACAATACTAATCATAGAATTATTATATTTTTTTGACAAATGAAAGGGGAAACATGAAAATAGAAAACCCCAAACAGAAAACTAATCAAAACAACACAAGACTTCAAACATCAAGAAACTCATTTGGTATTATGAAGAACACAAGCAAAAATTACCCAAAATTAAACCAAAATGAATTTCAACATGAAACATGGTGGGTTATGATTCAGACTCCACAAAGAACACAAAGAAACATCAATACTTGAAAACTGATAACTCTACAACAATTAAATGAAAATAACCGAACCACCCATGAAGAACATGATGAACAAAGAACAAAACACCATATGTTCAGTTCAACTAAGAACAAGAAATAGGGCAAATAAAACAACCAATAACTTATCTCTTTTTTATTTTTAATGAAGAAACCAAAGCTATGAGTACCAACTAATGGAGTTCACCTTTTCCTTTTTTAAGGTCTTCGGTTGTAGATGGATTGAATGTGGAGAAGACAAGACAATAAAAGATTTCATTGAAAATGGGTAAGAATATGAATGAGTTTGGGTTTGGAGAATGGTGCTAGAAAGAAGGTTAGACCAACCTTCTAGCTTTTTCTAAGGCTTTTACACTTAGAGAGTGAGAGCAAAAAAAGTGAGACTTAAGAGGAATTTTGAAAACTATTTTGGCAGAAATTCTTTACTCAATTCAAGTCTTATTTTTACAATAGAAAAACTCTTTATTTATAGAGCCAAAAGTGACTAATGAAACTAAAAAAACTCTCCATTCATGGAATGACATGTGGCACCTAAATACTCTTCATTCATGAGTTGTCATGTGGCAATCCTTGCACCTCAAATCTTTCCATTCAATATGTGACAAGTGGTATTAGGAAGAGGAGAAGAAATGTAGGAGGCGCCTCTTTGCTCCATGTGGAAGAAGACTAGTCACTTTGGGAAAAAGGAAGGAAAAGACTCCATGTAGGTGTCCATGTGGTGCCTATGTGGATGTCATTTAGACTTCCCTTCAAGTTTTTCTACTCTAATATAAAAATTGGCCCAAAATACAAGGCTAAAAAAGTTTAATACAAAATTTTATAAGACTGGATTAAAAAATCCTAAATACTCTATACAAATTTACAACACTTCAGAAAGAGAATCTTTTAAAAAAGAATATTCTATTCAACAATTCTTCTCTTCTAAGCCTGATGGTTTAGGTAGCTGGGATGATCCTTCATCATAATCTTTCTTATTCATGGAAGGATCTGTAAATGCAGAGATGAGTAAGGGATAGGTTTGTAAGTTGTTTGATATCAGTGTTCTATTACTATGTTTTTCTTTATTCAAAGGGCATAGCCATATGGTTGATACAGAGGAATCCTAGTAATCCAACAAAATTCCAAACAAACTTTAAGGTTATTTATTTTGATTCAGTGTTGGAAAGTTGACCCAAAGGTATTATATCACATGCAATTGAGTGATTTAGTTGTTGTATAATATCGATTTAGATGGGCTACTCCTTTTTATTCTTAAATGTTACCCCTTTGTGTACTCGGTAATGCTTTAAGCTACACTCATGTCATGCTTATACCTAAAGGCAAGGGAAGGTACTGATGTTATGTTTTTGCAGGCAAGAAGCGTAAAGGGAGGTAGCAATACCACTTGATGTAAAGGAGATCTATTGTGCAATATAACTCATAGCTAAGGTTGTATATGGGACAACATTAGCAAAGTTTTTAAGGCCACTAGGTTGTGGCTAAGTTATATAAGGCACAACTTATCCAGTGCATGTGTAGTAGGGTGGTCATGGATTGGAATTTTTCCAAATCCAAATAAATGAATTGGATTTAAAATCCATATTCATTTTAACTGATCAAATTTATTTGGATTTTTTCAAATCCATTTAAAGTGGACTAAATCTAGATTAAATTTACTTTGTCAATTAAATTAAATCCATTTTAATTTGGACATGGGCTAACCTGACTAGACGTAGGCCTAAACCGACTCAATCTGGACATCGATCGACTCAGCTAGATCTATACCCGACACCACTCGAATAGACCTGGACACGGGCCGAATCAGATCAACCTGGACCCGATCCGACTCGACTCAATATTGCCCCGGACTGACTCAGCTCGACATAGGTACGGCCGACTCGGCTCAACATCGGCTCGGGCCAACTCAGCTCGACATCGGCCTGGGCCGACGCGGCTCGACTTGACTTTGGTCCGGATTGAATCGGCTCAACTTTGGCCCGAACTAACTCGGCTCGACATGGAGTCAAGCTGACGTTGCTTGACTTGAGCCCAGATTGACTCACATCAACCTAGTTCGAGGCCAGGTTAAAATCCAACCCAAAATTCATTTTGGGGAATCCAAAAATTGTATCCAATCCATATCCAATTAAATGGATTGGACTTAAAATCCAAAAATATGGATTTGGATTTGAGATAAATCTATTTAAATGAATTAAAAGTAATATGGATTTGGATAATTATGGATTGGATTTAGATAATTATGAATTGGATTTGGAATTTGAATTTTTTTGCCAAGTGTGGTATCAAAAAGTTTCCATGGGAGTAAATTTCACTATTTGTCTGCTGCTGCAAATTCGTATGGGTAGAAAGTTGCAAATTGGGCATTGCATATATAGCCATAAAATCAAATGGTTGAGAGTAGCCAGGTGCAGAATTCAACACCTTTTGTTGGACCAAGGAAGGTCAAATTCAATTCTTTGCTGATTGAAAAGTGTTTTAAAAGAAAAATAAGGTCTTCTAATGGCAAACATAGGTATTGCCCTACAACATTAATTCTGGGTCAATAGGCTTAAGGAAGCTTTTTTGGCCGTTTTATGCAGGAAGCTAAGGAAGTTAATCATTAATCACTTCTATATTGCTATGCTAACATAGGTATGTTGTGCCATGAGAGAAGGGATGATAAGGTACATTACACAGCTGATAGCTGAATGGTTGCAAAGGAAACGATGTTTAAACATATGTCTGGTGGGTATGCGTGTGAGGCTCTATGTTGCAATAACAGGAACAAAACAGACTTCATGCTGGAAAGTTGTCTTACAATGCCAAAGTATATGGGTTGGAGTAGCTAAAATGTAATTAAAATTCACTTGATATTGACATTCTCAAACAAACTAATACATCAATGAATTAAACAACTTTAGTGGTCCAAAGTGAAACACATAGTGAACATTTATTACTTTGAAGACTCATTTAACCATGATGTGAAGATATAAGATAAAAAGGAAAAACGTGATGAAGTAGATAACTGAATTTTCTTAAAACTTGGGAAATTGAACTTGTTCACCACATTTGCTCCTTGGAAGCAAAGGACACTGAATGAGATCTGAGCCAGAAGTGTCCACGCACAAGTAAACTTGGTAGAGTTGACTGTTATGAGCTGAATCTCTGTTACACTCTATCCCTGGGGTAAACCCAGTGCCCTCTTTTATAGCATTTGTTATGCTATTTAGGCTGTAAAATTCATCATCTGCTTCAATCCCTGAAATTCATCAATTGCTATTACAATTATTGCTCTAATTATATTTTTCTTTTCATCTACTATTTAAAACAAATCATTTCTAACAAATTTGAGTGATAAAATCTATAAAGTGGTGGGAACTCAATTATAAATATACAACAAATTTTTAATGAAAAAAAAAATATAAGCAATAGTATAGAGTGTCACATTAGTAAATAAGATGAATGATAGAGTAAAAAATTGTAAATAATTTTAATATAAATTGAGAAGGTTAATTACTTATAAGAATAAGATGTTATAACTAAGAGTCTTAAAAAATTGAATTGAATCAAATTCATACCAAACTGAAATGAAACTATTCTTTTGTTTTAATTTAATTTTAAAACACTGAAATGTTTCTAATATAAAAGTTTGAAATAATTGGGTATGATTCATCTCACACTCAAGTTGTAACATCGGTTTATCTTTTACCATTTAGTTGGGTTGAAGTACTTTTAAAGTTCAATTTAATTTTAAAATATTCCATTTTTGTTCATGCAATTTTTGAAAGTCTAATTATAACTTCAAACAACATATATAAGAAATGAAGAAAAAGGTTGTATATACATGTACCTGCATTCTTGAGGATCTGAAGGAGGTTTACTTTTTGCTTGAGTTTGAGAGTTGCTTCAAAGTACTCACTTTGATCAAGCTCAGATTGTGCACAAGTGCCATGTTTTTCCCATTCGTGTGACCAGAACCTCATTCCATTGCTACTTGGGCAGCTCAGGGATGGCCAATTCTTCTCCATGCTGCTTATAAGGTGTGAGATCTGCATCATATATATGCCATTAATGAGTGCTTCAGTTCAGAAATATTCACTAATCAACACACCATTTAGTAAAATTATCAAATGTATTCTTAGATATATTGATTATTGATTTGGTATTCAATTTGCTGATTCAATTTGACGAGCTGTTTAGTGTTCCATTTCCACCACACTAATGAAGTCGGTTATGTAAAAAAATGTCTTAACCAGAATAAACTAAGATATTCATAAGGGTCGTGACATGACATGTATATAAACAATGTGGATTAACTCTTGTCATGTCTCTTCCAACACCAATGTTTTCACATGTATGATCTCATTTTTTAATTAATCTATTGGTTAACATAGTTATAAACTTTTAAATAAAACGAAAACCTTATAAAACTTCATGATTTCAACTCACCAAATAACTAAATTCATTTTTTATCATCAAACTTTCTATACCTGAGATTTATCAAAGACACTGTCAGGGTCACAGTTTGAGGGCCATGAGCCATCCTTGTAGTTAGGCCAAAGTCCATGGATGCTGAAATCTGCTGTAGGTTTCCCAGTCTTAGGATAACAGCAGCTCTGCTTTGTGTCACAGTATGCTCCTGGCCACTGCATGCAACATACGTCAAGAATATCATAATATGAAAAATGTGAACATTAATTCAAAGAGATGTGTAAATGAATCCAAGTAGAAAAAAAACACATTATATTGCAGAATTCATGACTTACCTGCTGAACAAAGTAGAAGAAATCAAAGTCCTGAGAAAGGCATGGAACTGAAAGACATTGCAGTATCAAAAGCTTGGATAAAATAGAAAAGTTGAGTTTCATCTTTGATGCTTCCTTCAATGAAGGATGTTGACAAAGTAATGTTTTTATAGGGCAGAAAATATTATATGTTTACAATAAAATGATGCTTGAGCTTACAAGGCATGTTATTATGGAATATGCCAATCATATCACACTCTTTCTCTATAACTTCACGTACTTGTATAGTGGATGGAAAGTGTACAAGGGTTTTCCTCCAAAACGTGCCCTCTAAGCTGTCACTTGTTAATTAATCAATCAATTAATTAATTAATTAACATGGTTAAGTTGACCTAATGAAAATATATATATCCACTACTATTTCACTTATACCTACCAATATTTATCAAATGTATTTATCCACAAACTTCCAAACCTAATAAATATTTGATAATTCACTTTGAACCATAATTTATTTTTATATCTAATATTTCATTTTTTATATGTACTTTCTGAAATCACAAAAAGACCATTTTATAATTTCTGAAATTTCCAAACGTTAATCATTTTAGTTTTTATCATATCCAAATACTAAAATAATATTTTTATTACTTTAAATACTAAATTGACCGATATCTAGTGCCAATACCTAACCTATTACATATCCATAAATTCTGTTTACATTTTCAGCCTCAACAAGTAGAAACTATTACATGTAGAAGAAAACATGTTTGAAATTTTTGCAGCAAGCTTAAACTAAGAAGAATTTAGTTATGGATGTAGATTTTTCAATGTTATTTGGTGGTAATGTTAGAGACGTAAAGTGAAGTTTAAAAGGTTTGTTCATGCAAAGCTTTGTGGCAAGGGAAGTTTGGTGGTGTTGCTTGCAAGTAAGTCAATTTGAGGGGCTGCTTTGGCTTCTTCATTATGATTTTAGCAACAAAAGTATACCAACTACTTCAATCCCTTTCACATTGCAATTTCTTATCAGTCCCTTTCACTCACAACTTCTTCTTAGCAATTATTATTTCCTTGTCCAAAGAGATTTCAGATTATATTTTAAACATTTTTCTATTTTCCAATTCTTCATGTTTTAGATGAATCTCATCATTTCGAACTACTTGATGAAAAAAATTAAAAATACAATTTATAAAAATAGCACACTTAATTATTTTGATGCATAGTTGATTGTACAATACATTACTCAATTGTTAATTCACCTTTGAAACTAAAAAATAATAAAGAAAAACTAAAAAAGTTTTGGTTAGATAAAATTTCACTATTTTTTTTATTAAATATCAACTTATTTAAAAACAAAAAATAATTAGTATTATCCAATTAAGTTAAATATTATTTATAAAAAAAAATAGTATCTAAAATAATTTTTATTATAAATAAAAAATTATAAAGTGATTTTAATTTTAGTAGTTAATGTGTGGAGGTGGAATTTGGTGTGGCGAAAAAGTCTCGTTGAGTGGGAGAAGACAACTTGTCAACTACTTGAGGAGGTGCATGGGATGAGTCTTGTCTCGGGTATTGATGACAAGTGGTCTTGGAAATGTGGTGTGTCTATTGAGTTTCCAGTTAATTTTGCTTACGGTTTGTTAAGGGGATAGATTGATAGGGTGCTCTTGAGTTATTACAATTTTTTTGGAACATTAAGGCGTTGTCTGCGACCCAGGTTTTGGTTTGGAGGGTGCTAGAAAACAAGATTGTTACTAAAGTTAATTTGGCTAGACGAAGGGTGGTGATCGAAAGTGTTATTTGTTGTTTATTAAAAGAGGATTCTACTAACCATCTGTTTTTCAGTTGTAGAATAGCATGATTAGTGTGGAATTAGTGTTTCTCGTGTTTAGGGTTGTTGTCAGTTGTTTCTATTGATCCATTTTTGTAATGCATCTAAATCTATCAACTTAGTTCTGGGGAGTGTGTGGATCTCAGTGGTTAGGGAAATTTGGAGTCATAGGAATAAAGTCATCTTCATTGGCGAAGTGGTGGATCATTTTGAAATCTTCTCTTTGGCCCAATTGAATGTTTGGTCTTGGGTTACTTCTATAGTTCTCTTTGCTTACTTCTCCCTCTCTGACTGGTGTTTTTCTTTCTTGATTTGTCTGAATTCAATTTAAGTTGTATGTTTATGTTTTAGGTAGGCAAGACTTTATTTTGTTGTTGGGCGATTTGGTTGGGTGGTATGCTGACTGTCTGTGAAGTTGGGATGAGTTTTACGTTATAGTGGTATCTATTTTGTTTGTTTGGAAAGTTGAACCTATTGGTTTAAGTTGTGGTAGATTAGTTTAGTGCTTTAGTCTCTCGTGTTAGGTGGTGGTTTTTCTCCCTTGTTGAGATAGGTTGTTAGGGGAGATGTGGTTTATTTTCATGTTTTGTATAAAGATTGAACCATCCTTGAAGTGGTTCTATTTATTAATTCTTTATTGCTGATAAAAAATTATAAATTTTTATTAATAATATAAACTATTTTAAATAATATTTTTTTAATTTATAAAATAATATCTAATTTAATCAATATAATGATTAATTGTTTTTATTTTTAAATTAATTGATATTTAATAATTTTATTGAAAAATTATAAATTGAAAAAATTAAAAAAAAAATAGTAAAATCGATCTTATATATGGTTTCAGACGTAGACATTAGAGATTAAAAAAATCAGTTTAGTCGACGGACTTTGACGTGTTCCAATTGAATGGTGTTTTGTTCATATGCAGGTAACACAATGTGGATCCAGATCTAGAACTTCTCAGAGAATGCAACAAACTTTGTTTTCAACCCTATATTAAGTGATAATAATAAACTAATGATCCCAAAAAATCATCTCATTCAACGGCAATTTTTGCATAAATAAATATAGCTACTTACTTTCATCCAAATTGGTGGGAAAAAAATAATCATATATACTACACTAAACTTAAATATTAGAAAATGTTAACTAATTAAATGTACTTCAAGTGATTATTTAAAAAATTCCTTATCTTTAAAGTTCCATATCAGATCTAATGTATTTTTATATAAAATGTTGTACGTTCGATAGGTTATATTATTTAGTAATCGAAGTCAATAAAACTAGAAATACACATTTCTCTCTTAATTCAATGTTTTTTAAGAATAAAATCATAAGAAAATTTGAACTCCAAACGCACAATACTCTAGATACGATAATTAATTTTAATAATATCTTCCAAACGAATTTGAGACTTAAACATTAACATTGTATGTGGTATCGATACTTAAAGTGTTAAATGACTTTAAAAAAATAGCATTGTTGATTAACATAAAAATTAGAATTTTTTATTTAATTTTAAATCAAGAAATAATTATATTAGTTGATTTAAAGAAAAAAAATCATTAAGAGAAATAAAAAATAAAAAGAATTACTTTGGTTATAAATGACTTAAAAAAAATGGAAAAGCTAATAAAAAAAAGTAATTTTTATAAATTAAATGATATATAAATTACTTTAGTTTATAAAAAAAAAATTCACTTTTTTCATCTCATGTTTTTCTTTTACAAATATTTATGACAGATTTTCTCCAGACAAATTAAAAAGTAAAAAAGTTATAATAAAATAATTCGTATCCACGATAAAGAAAAGTTCGCTAATTATTGCTGCAATTATCAAACATACTAATCTAACATTTAATCAACAAATATTTTACCAGTCATTGTTGCCAACAAATTAATCAATTAATTACCTTAAAAAACTATATTTGGTGTAATGATCTTTGTTTTGTTTTGTAACTAGTAACTAGTTCTAACAAGGATAGTTATCTAACTTTAACCTATTTTTCCATTATTAACTGTATTTGAACGCATTGAACTAGTGAGTCTACGTTTCAAACTTTTTAATCGTTTTCAAAGTATTCTACAGTATTGTTAGTTCGAAAATGTAAAAAAGAGTTACATAGTTTTATTTTACGTCAAGTGTGTGTGAACATTAATTGGGCTCTTTTTTTTTTCACTTTGCAAGGTTAATTTAATTTAATATATAGATAGTGTACCTTATTGTTCCGTGTATACAAGGGGCAGCATATACATTTTATTATGATGTTTTATTTTGAATTTGATATCATTTTGTAATTTTTAAAATAGTTGATGTTGCACACTCTTGTAGTAGTATTTATGCTTAACTTTTTAGTACTTATACTATTTCTTAAGCTTCATGACATCTTTCTTTGAACATATTTTTTTTTGTTTGAAGTTAAATGGAGATGATAGTTACAAACTAAATTCAAAGGTTAAAGGGATTAATGATGTTTCAAGAGATTAAGAAAGGGATGATTGATAGATAGAATGACTAATATTAAAAATAATAAGATTATATAAAAATAATAAGTTTGTCTCAATTTAATTAATTGGTATTTTAATTTGTCTGTTTTTTCTTAGATTTTTTTTATAATAGGTATAACTTCTTATGTATAGTTTTATCTAGGTTATAGAGTTGTTGTGTATTTTTTTACATGAATTTGATTTAATCTTTTATGTTTATTTGATTTTTTTTATTTAATGAAATATTTTATGTGATAATAAGTTATTGTTAAATTCTAAAGTGTCAGTTTAATTTAGATGTAAAATTCTTTAATAATATCTACTAGACTAACTTTTATATAAAAAATATTATATTATTTGTGAATCTGAAAATTTTCATCTTTTGATCTCATCAATATTCAAATATGAAGTTGAGTGTATGTATCAATTGCATAACTCTTGTCATATCAAAGATTTCATATGTTTTAGTTTGTCATATTAAAGATTTCACGTTTTTAGAGCTTTAACTGTTAAAAATTTCACGTTTCTAGAGCTTTAACTGTTTTCATATTAAAGATTTCTATGTGTTTTAGGGACTGAAATTATCTTTTAGTGTATATTTTATATTATGATAACTCTTTGAGTAAATTATTATTGGCAAAATCTTCATAATGAAGTCTTGATTACCGTTACACTAGACTTATGTTTAGCTGTGTAATGTTTCATTTCTTTTCTTATTATACCAAAAAAGAAGAAGATACATTTGTTTCTTTAGGTGTGTGATTTTAAAAACTTTTAATTTATTTATCACTTGATTTTATATTTTTAAATTTTTAATTCTTGATAAAGATATAATGTGAAGGCATATGGGATTAAAATAATACTATATTTAAAACATTTTAAAAGAATAATTCAAATTAAAAATGACTAGGTATAATTATTTTTGTAAATTTTTTGACAGTTTGTTCACTTTTATAGTATAATAACCCTGCATTCTTCAGTTTTAAACAACTAGTTCATCTTACATGAATGTCAATTTTAAACAAACAAAAAATAACAGAGGTGATTAATGTATTATATTTGAGTTGACTTTACTAAAAAATTGTGTGTTTTCAACCATTTTTCATTCAATATCTAAAAAAGATAAAATCTCCAATTCTTGAGACTTATTCCCAAAGAGTCTCACCTGCATATTGAAAAAAAGAAGTTGCAGAACTGTTGGCTATAATTGGATACACCATTTTATTGAGTAAAGCACTTTCATATGAAAATGACAAGAGGTATTCAAATTCATGGTAGATTTATTTCAAGAGTAGAAAGATTTTGTATAAAGTTCTACTCATTCTTAGAAGCTAAAAAGATGGGAACTCAATGTTTGAGCCACATTTTCCCCTAGGGAACACAGAGCAGTCAATGAAATCTGAGCCAGAAGTGTTGACACACAAGTAAACTTGGTATAGCTGGCTGTTCCCAGATGAGTCCACATTGCACTCAATGAATGGAGTGAACCCAATTGCATCCTTTATAGCCCCTTTTATGCTGCTCAAACTGTAGGATCCCCCATTTGGTTGAATTCCTGACAACACACAAAGGGCAGGTTTCACAATCAGAATTTGTGATTAGAATAGAACATATGTTATTTATTGACATGTACCTGCAGTTGTAAGAGCTTGGAGGAGGTTGGCTTTTTGTCTAAGGCTCAGAGCTGCTTCAAAATAGTCATGTTGTTTGAGGACTGACTCTGAACAAGTCCCATGTTTGGTCCATTCATGGCTCCAGAATGTCATCCCATCCCCACTTGGACATGCAAGTGTGGGCCAATTACTTTCCAAACTACTAGTCAGATCAGATATCTGTCATCACAATACAGACAAAATTAGTGCCAAATTAATCATCATACAAACAGAATACTGTTCAGGAATAACATATATTGAGATTCTGAGTTGAGGGCTATAAACTTGGAAAAGATTCCATCACAACACGTTCAAATGACATAGGTTTTTAACAATAGTGCAATACACTGTGTTCTTAAGAAAACATTTGTTATTTGGTGGGTTCCACCAAAGAAAAAACATATCATATTCACCAACATAAAGTTGAACACATTTGTATTGTGAGGGGATAAAAGGCAAAACATCTTCTATGGCTTTTAAATTGGATACAATAATTGTGAGCCAAAAGCCCTTTTGATTCAAATGGAATAAGCAGAAGAGGAGACAGGTAAACAGTGCTTACAACTTGCATATTATATTATGAAAAGAGAAAACTTAGAGAACATCAGAGATGTTATTTGTGTTATTTATAGATTAGGATTGAAGTATCATATCTAAATTTTTTTCGTTAACAAATTATGAGATATATAATGAAGTACCTGAGATGGGTTGAAAGGGTTGTTAGGATCACAGTTAGAAGGGAATGAGCCATCATTGGAATTAGGCCACAGACCATGAATCCCAAAATCTGCATTAGGCTTTCCACTAGTGGGGTAGCAACAACTCTTCTCTGTGTCACAGAATGATCCTGGCCACTGAAAAAGAAAAACTTGAAAGAATGATTAATTAAAAAATTCCTTGTAACACAAAAGCATGAATGCATGATCTTCCAATGAAATTTACATTACCTGTTGAACAAAGTAGAAGAAATCAAAATCCTGTGAAGCACAGAAAAGGGACAAATAGTGCAGCAGCAGCAGAAGCTTGACCAAAATGGAATTTTTAGACTCCATTTTCACCTCTCTATGTGATTTTTATGGTTTTGATTTTGAGGGAATGCTACAACTATGGAATGTATATCAAAGATTGATGAAAATGAAAGGCAACAAGAAACCAAAAGGCAGAGTATCAGAACAATAAATTTATATTCATTCTCTTGTCTTGTTTGTCTGATATATATATATATGGTTTACGTGTGTAACTGTTGCAGAAAACCAGTAACATGTCGGCACTCTATTTTTTTTCCATTTTATTAATATCATATATCAACTTTCCAAATCTCCATTCTTAAATGTAAGAAATATTTATATTTATTGGAAGCTTAATTTTATTAATTTTTTAAAATAACTTGTGTATTTTTCCTTAATTATATACATCCTATCCAAGCATTTGAATCTAGTAAACTTATTTAGATGCAAAATCATATATTATATTGAATTTTCTATCATTAATTAAGGAAAAATAACTCTACATTGATTTCATGCATCTAATAGTGATTTATTAATTTTAATATTTATTATTATATTGTAAGAGATTTAAAATTATTAATTATTTTTAAAATTTTCCTTTTACTTTATGTTTTCTTTTTTCTCCAATGTCATCGTTAATTACTTTTAGTTTTTTAAAGTAACTATAGATTGATTTCATTCACCTAATAGTGATTTTACTATTTAATTTTACCATTTAAGAGATTTGAAAATATTGCAATTTTAGCTTCTTTTACTTTTATGTTTTTTTTTTCTCAAACCTTATCTTCGATTACTTTTAGTTTTATTCCATTTTAAAATTTCCTCTTCACGTCTATGCAAATAAAGACATTAAATCCCATAAAATTACATTATACTCTCTTTTCTTATAAAATCACGTATTCTTTTTATGTTATGACATGTATACAAATTTCCACATTAAATCAAATCAAATTTAAATGACTTCATTTGTTAATTAGCTATTTAAGTATATTCTTAATTTCTACAACATGATATTTGCTATTCGTTGTTAAAACCAAATTTTATTGATTGGAATCGCTTCTGAAATTTTATATGTACTATATTATATCTATTTTCCCTAAAATAATTATTTGTTAATTAAATTAATTTGTATGGTAATTTTAATTTATTTTTCACATTTTTATAGTATTTTCATAAAGACGTTAAAACGGGAAAATTCAAATAATGGTTTAAAAAATGAGTTGAATTGGGGTAAATTTATTTTAATATTACATTTAAAATTCAACCTAATTGGAATGGATTGACCCATCTAAATAATAAAAGCACAAATCATAAGACAATTGCTAATTTGCAGAAACACGCAATTTATGGGGCTTCCGTGTTCACATTTATATTATAATATTTTGTTTTCGAGTTAAAATTTAATTTTTGTAATAATTTTTATTATTTTACATACTAATTCTAATATGCTTTGAATTCATATTTATTAATATAGTTTATTATTTTTATGTGACTTCTCTAAATTTGGGATATAGTTAGAAAGATTTAAATTTAAGATGAAATGGTTAAGAAATGTGAGAATATATGAAATGTGAGAGAAACAGTTTTAGCTATTATTGAGAAGAGGAGATGAGACAAGGAAAATGAGTCAAGTGATTTATCTAAAATGGGTATAAATTATAGTTATGAAAATTAATATAATATTACGTGTAAAAATATATGAAAAATATCTATACCTTAACTCCAGCTAAAAGTATTTAAAAATTTTAAACATGTTATTTTTATTAAATCGTGTATAAAATGTAATTAATTGGCTAAATTAAGAATTTAATTTTAGGAATGCAAATAATTAAAAGTATTTAAAAAATTTAAACATGTTATTTTTATTAAATCGTGTATAAAATGTAATTAATTGCCTAAATTAAGAATTTAATTTTAGGAATGCAAACCACTGAGTTTTAAAATACTGCTTTAAGTTTTTAAAAATAAGAAAACTGTAGCATATTGTAAATGTAATTAATTGGATATAATAAAAAATAATTTCAGAAATGATTAAAATTTGTGAATAAACCTTTAAAATGAGTATAAATTGTTAAAACCTACGTAAATTTGCTGTATAAATTCATTTTATTTTAAGAAAGATTGTTTAAAGGCTACAACTTACGAAAGAAAAAAGTTTGAACCTTGAGGGACAGAAAAAGCTTGTAGGCTTTGTTTGGATTAGGAAGTGAGAATGAAAGAATGGATTTGAGATGATTTGAAAAGAAATTGTAAAGAAAGTTAAGGTCTTTAGATTAAGGTAAATAGAGGGAAAAGTGTAGGAAAAGTTTATAAAAGTTTGTGAATGATGTGATTGAAATTGTATTTTTTTTAATTGATAAAAATGTAACTTTACACATTTGCCCTTATATTTAAAAATTGATAAAAAAATTAATTTGATTGATTATTTGTGAAGTTTTATAAAGTTTTTTACTTGATTTTAGAAAAATTTAAATATTTTGTATACTTATAATTATTTTATAAATTTAAACTGATATTTATAAAGTTTTTTACTTTATTTTTAGAAGAAAAAAAATATTATACATAAAAATATCAGAAAAAATTTAAATATTAATAAAAAAATTTAACTACCAGAAAACTCATTCAAACTTTATGCTCAATAATATACTCATGTGATTAAGAAAAAACTTTGAAATTTCAAAAGGCAGCGGCATTCTATTAACATAAATAAAATAAATTACAAATTCCTTCTTCTTCACATTTCATTCTCAGAATATTACAAACTTTTATAAACTCAGCAGAAAAGCCTATTTCACATTCTTCGCTTTTCTTTGCTCTCTATTATCCACAAATTCCCAAATACAAACAAGTTATTTCTTTCCTTTTCAATCCGGGTGAACAGTAATCACCTGGATACAAACAGAGGCCTAAAGAATCCGGCTCGCCTGTTTTTAAAATTTAATTTACTTATCTTCAGATAAAAGGTTATTGGTTATTTCTTCTCCTATTTCTTTTAAAAAAAACTCTATTTATCAAAGAAAAATAGTTGATAAAAATTTGTTCTAAACTTATTCTTACATAAATATTATTTTCTCACCTAATTGTTTGTTGGTATAACCTCTTTATCTTTTAGTTAAGAATGTTTTAGTTTAAAAATAATCAATATAAGGAATATTATAGATTGAATGGAAACTATAGAACAGAAATCAACATTTTAATGCAGCATTCACAAAAAATTCACTATTTACAGTAAAATTCTCAGCAGCATCAGAATATATCTGCTATTACAAAGTTAAATGTACATTTTTATTATTATTTACAAAATCAAACTGTCTAGTAAAAAATAACGGAAATACATGTGTTATATTACATGAAAATGAACCTAACCTTCCAAGGTAATAAATTATACAAACATATGTAACTTGGCTAACTGATTATCCCAATTTGACAATCATGACAATTACCATCCCAACATTTCAGAATAGGCCTTGCTTTGTTTTTCTTCCTCGTTGCATACAGTGGCTATTCCTTCCGAGCACAAGTAGTAGCACTTAATTCTGTGGAATGAATAGACCAGTTTTTTTTTTTAATCTTGATAAAAAAAATTGAGTATTGACTCAAGAAACTCCACTACCAGTAATCCCCACAGGAGCATTTCCCATCTTTAAAATGATGAAATCGCTGGACATCTCTTAGAATAATTTGCCTACCAAAGATCAATGATATAAACTTAGCAGCGTTGTGGCAATCCACACAGACTCTAAGATTCTTGACCACACGAATTGTTGTTCCTGGGGGAGTATTCAGAAGACCATAAGTTATGGCCAGTTTCTCACTGTGATATCTAAGAACAATTTCTTTCTCTTCATCTTCTATGTCTGCATAAAAGACCAGAGATGTGTCAGGTACATACCCAGCCAGCTTCAATTCCTTTACCAATTCATCGAGTGCATGGTGCAGTACGGTTGAAGTGGAATGAACTCCATCCCCGGAGAAGAATTCATGCACTACATTGTTGACCTCTATTGAGCTAACCCCAGGGACTTTCAAAGCTCCTTTGTCTGCCATCCTTTTCCTTACGTAATTCACATCATCCCAGCTTCCATTTCTTGCACACAAGTTTGACAAAATGACATAATCCCCACCATGGGAATCATCCAGCTCAAAGATTCTCTGAATTACTTGCTTTGCCATTTCAACATTACCATGACTGCTACAAGAAGATAGCAATGTCCGCCACAGGATTGGCGTCGGCTTGGTCGGTAACTCATCTATGAACTTATAGGCCTCTTCCAAGCGTCCAGCTCGACCAAGCAAATCCACCATACACCCATAATGCTTGATACTTGGAACAATCCCATACTCATGAGTCATACTATGGAAGTGATCATAACCTTCATCTATCAATCCATTGTGACTGCAGGCATACAGTATACCTAAAAAGCTTATCTCATCAGGCTGCACTTTTTCCTTTTTCATTTCCTCCAACATTGATAAGGCTTGGTATCCATGCCCATGTGTTGCATAGCCAACAATCATCGCCGACCACGCTTGTGTGTCTCTCCTAGGCATCTCCCTGAACACAGAAACCGCATCCTCCAAACTCCCACATTTGGCATACATATCTATAAGAGCAGTATTCACCTTGACATATTTATCAAACCCATTCTTCTTGACATACTCATGGATCCACTTCCCTAAGTCCAACGCCCCAAGCAAAGCGCACGAGGAAAGAGCAACAAGCATGGTGACATCAGTAGGCTTGAGGCCACTCTCCTGCAATTCTCTGAACAAAGCCAAGGCCTCATTGGGCTGGCTACTCCGAGCACAGCTTGAGATGATCGCATTATACGCGACGACACACGGTTCGTCGATTTTGTCAAAGACCCTCCTAGCAGCATCCATGTCATTGCAGGCAGTGTACATGTTAATAAGAGTTGGGCAAACATACATGTTACCACTGACCCCAAGTTTAACAGCAAGGCAATGCAGCTGTTTACCTTCCTGAATCGCTTTGAGCCTTGCACAGGCCTTGAAAAGAGAGGAAAAAGTATAGTCATCTGGAAGGAGGCCAGAGAACAAGACCTGAGAAAAAAGAAGAATTGCTCGGAGAGGGTCATCAAACCTCGCATACCCACGTGCCATAGTGTTGAAAAGAACTATGTCTGGTTGGGGAATTTGATCGAACATTTGGTGGGCATAGTCCATGGAAGCGGTTGTTGGGTTGCAAGTGCAGAAATTTATGAGCTTTGTGAGGACGGTGCGGCTGTTGTGGAGGTGGGTTTTGATGGTGTAGGCTTGGATTTGCTTGAGTTCTCTGAGAGAGGTGCATTTGGGTATAAGAGAAAGAAGGGAGGTTGAAGGTTCAAGTTCAACTTCTGTGTTGAGTTTTGTGGGAGAATGTGAAATGCATTGGAGAATGGACACTGCCATTGTTGAGACGCTAATTGCTTACTAACCATAAACTGTGTCTGAAAGTTTTACACATGACATGAAACAGAGGACAATAGAAAACTTGAATGGATAGAGATAACGGATTGAACCGGTCGTTCAATGAAACATTTTTTTTTGGATGCACACCTACAATAAAATATTAATATTTATAATAAAAAAAATTAAAAATTAAAAATGTTTTAAATGAAAATATAAATAAAATGTAAAATATTAAAATAATTTTTAAAATTAAAAAAATTAAAAATGATTAAAATATTAATATTTAGTGAGGTGTAGAATTAAGTAATGAGGGTCAAACAATCATTTTTCTTTTTTTACCACTACATCTCTCAATATTATTATTTTAATACTTTTTCATATTATTTAATTCCAAACTTACTCTTTATTATATATATTTATTTTTAAACTCATCATAATAAATATTGTATACAACTTTAAAAGTACACAATTCTAAAAGTTGTAAAAATATATTTCTTTGAATAAATATGTTTGATAATCACCTTTTCAAATACATTTATTTTACAACTATTTTTAATAATAAAATAATATTTTAAATTTTGGTTTTTAAATTAGTTTCTATTATTATTAAATTGTTTTTAAATTGATATCTAATTAGCAACCAATGTTTTTGTTACCGAATTTAGAATCTAAATAATTGGTAGTTAAAATTTTGGTAGCTAATTAGATACCAATTTAGAAACTATTTAACCATAATAGAAACTAATTTAGAAACCAATTTTTTTTTAGTTTCTAAAATAGTATCTAATTTAGTCAATATAGCAACTAATTATTTTTGGTTTTTAAAATTAATTTCTATTTCATGATTTTCTTGTAGTGTATACCTAGATCTTAAACTTATAATATTTATATATAACCTTTTCATTAGATATGTCGTAAAATTAGGAATTTCAAGGACTTTTTTAATTGTAATCTTAACATGTGCTTAAAATCAAAGTATTTTTGTTAAAAACTAAACTAAATAAACTATAAATTATAAATCATCATATTTACGAAAATGATTGACTTATAAATAGATATATTTCATCATCATCTGAAATAAGTTGTTGCGTAAAATGATGACAATTACAATGACACCAAGCATGCAAATATTATTGTTGCAAGAACAATAATAAACTGTATATTTTGAAAATTTGTGTAGTGTGCAAAAAATTGTTAGTAGGTCACCACATATTTCAACACAAGTCACCACTTATATTCATTAAGATTAGAGAACTTGACCTTCACTAGGACACTTTATACAAACCATGGGTAAACTATGCTTGGAGTTGGGGATAAAGCAGATCTTTGCCTAAGTAGAACACCCTCAAACAGATAATCAAGTTGAATAAGCTAACAGAGTCTTGATAAGGGGGTTGAAGAGCAGGTTGGAGAAGGAAAAGGGAACTTGGTCAGAGGAAGTCCCCAAAATCCTATGGGCCTATCACACCACCCCTCGGTCAACAACCAAAAAGACACCCTTTAGTTTGGTATATGGGTCACATATGCCATGATACCAGTGGAAATCCAGGAGAACTCCCCTCAGTTCCAAGGTTTCATTGTGGAGGAATCCAACAAAGGAAAGAAGGTGAATTTGGACTTGCTAGATATGGTGCGTGAGCATGTTCGCATTAACTCGAAGGCTCTAAAGAGGGGGGTGGAGCTGTGGCAAAAGACCAAGACGAGACCTCGGCGGTTCGAGGTTGCCAACCTAGTGATGTGAAAGGCTCATCCCTATCAGTTAGAAAACAAGTTATCTCCGAAGTGGACTAGCCCGTTTCGTGTAGTCGAGGTGCTCGAGAATGGAGCATACAGGCTAGAAACCATAGAGGGGGGAGTTATTCCTCGAACGTGGAACGCAACAAACCTCAAGTTTTACTTCAGTTAAGATGTTTTGTTTAATGCTTCCTTTTTTAACAATATGATGTTTAAGGTGATGCTCTTTTTCCCTTGAAGGGGTTTTTTAACGAGGTCATCTAATGATAAGTTTGTTCTTGGAAGATGGTGCATTAGTTTTTTTGATTTACGTGAATGAGCACATGGTAAGACGACCTAGCTCGGAACGAATAGAGTCATATGAGTATAGGCGCCCTGTGAAGGTGAATTTGTTGTTAAGCACATGGTAGTCGACCTAGCTCATAACAGACAAAGTTAACCGAGTATAGGCGCCCTGTGAGATTAATTAACCGAGTTTGTGTGGCAAAGTATTTTTGCATGTATTTATACATCATAAGCAAGTCTGTTAACGCTCTAAAGGCACGGTAAGACGTAACTCAGTCAGCCGGGTAGGCGCACTGCATTGACAAGCAATAAGGCATGGTAAGACGTAACTCGGTTAGCCAAGTAGGCGCACTACATTGGCTAGCAATAAGGCATGGTAAGACGTAGCTCGGTTAGCCGAGTAGGCGCACTGCATCGACAAGCAATAAGGCACGGTAAGACGTAACTCGGTCAGCCGAGTAGGCGCACTACATTGACAAGCAATAAGGCATGGTAAGACGTAACTCGGTCAGCCGAGTAGGCGCACTGCATTGGCCAGCAATGAGGCATGGTAAGATGTAACTCAGTTAGTCGAGTAGGCGCACTTCATTCGTAAACAATAAAGCATGGTAAGACGTCCTAGCCTAGAGTGAATAGATTCACCTGAGCATAGACGCTCTGTGGAGGTAAGGTTATTGGAATTCGTAAATTGGTAAGTCGACCTAGCTCGGTATCAGTACGACTACCCGAGTATAGGTGCCCTGTGCGTGTAAATGGGTTATTTGGTGTCAGGTAAGTCGATCTAGCTCGGTGTAAGTATGTATGCCCGAGCATAGGCGCCCTGTGAGATTACTTTGTTTGTTGATCCACTTGAGTTAGTGCAGGTAAGACGACCTAGGTCGGTGTAAGTATGATTACCCGACTATAGTGAGATGAATTATTTGGTTTGGTGCTTAGCTCAGAATGAATAGTCATATGAGTATAAGCACCCTGTGAAGATGAGTTATTCAATTTGGTACGTGCTAAGATGATCTAGCTCGGAATGAATAGAGTCATTCGAGTATAGATGCTTTGAGAAGATGAGACTACTTGCTACATATATGATTAAGATGATCGAGCTTGAGATAGGTGCAACTACTTGAATGGGCACCCTATGAAGTTAGGCATCAAGAAATCGATGCAGTAATCAGTTGAGGTAGAGAGTTGTTCTAACCACGAAGGCGTCGCTACTTAAGGGTAGACGTTCAATCAAGGTAAATAAGTTATTACTTTCACGCTTAAGTTAACAGAAAGTTGTTATATTACTATAAGAAACTGAATTAAGCATTTAGGCAGGCATTCATAGAGATGTAAGTAAACTCCTCACCTACTCTATGTGGAAGTGTCATGTCAGTTGCCAACGCTGGTAAGACTCTTCGCCTAAACAAGCTTGGCTCGAGCCTGGGAGACTTGTGTATTGGACAAGAGTGCTCGTGTGCTTGGGACCTCGGTCTAAATATTTGGGTATGGTCAGCTCGGCTTTGGGCCCAAAAGCGAGTCATGGGCTCGACCCAGTTTCGTTGGTAAGCCTGGTGGGAGAATAATTAAAATAGAGAAAATAAAAAGTTTGGTCATATATTAATATAAAGCTGTTAGTTAAATATATATGTTGGTATTTATTAAGCCGTTAAAATATGTGAATATACACAGAGATGTTAGTTAAATAAATATATGCAAAAGTTGTTAGTTGAATATATAAAGTTGTTAAATAAGTGGAGAGCATCCGAGAATAAAGGTGCATGAAATTCTTTTATGTTGTTAGCACTGTGAGTTAAGGTGTCCGTGGACAAAATGTTTTCCAGTTGTTAGCACCCAAACGTGAAAGGTGCATGTGAGCATGTGATTTTCTGTTATTATTTTATGCTTTCAGTAGAGATTATATTCTCGTGAGTGGAAGTTGTTAGAGGGATAACTATAAAAGGGCTTGAGACCCCGGTAAAAGAGGTTGTTTCTTTAGAAACTGAAACTGATTATTATTTCGTATGCTCTTATTGACTTGATCGTCAGAGTGTGATTAACAGGTAGAGCCCCCTCTGTCTCAACGTAGTGTTGTTCCAATGCACCAAGAAGAGGCAAATTAGAAGCAGAGCTTACGCATCCAATCAACCCGAAGGTCAACCAGCGAGAACACTATATATATTAATAAAAATAAACATAATGATAAACTAACTTTATTAAATAATAATTATTTTATTTTATTTTATTATTATTTTTTATTTGTTAATAAATATTTAACAATATTACTAATAATAATAATTAATAAAAAAATTTAGAATATAACAAAAATAAATATAATTATTTATATGAAAAAAATTATATAATAATAATATTATATTTTTATTTTTAGTTCAAATAAAAAAATTCTAATAATCTTTTACATAGTACTTTTTTCAAAGTCAACTCTTACAGTATTAGAAAAATATTTTAATTACAAATAATTAAAATATATAAATAAATAAATAAAATTTTATTTTTAAATATAAAGTTAAATTTGTAATCTTACTCTTTTTATTAATTAAAAAATTTAAAATTAAAATTTCAATCATAACTATCACAAACCATCATAAATTTTCTCTTCATTATAAATTTTCTCTTCATTATGAGTGTATTTAACTTAATACCAATACTCTCTTTTTTCTCACATATTTCCTAAAATTAACTCCCTAAACTTTTCTCCTACACTTCACTCTTTAATCCAATCAAATGAAGTAACCAAGGACCCAAAACTGAAAATATAAAATACTCTCAGAAAGAACAAAAATCTTCTAGCCACTTTTGTAATTTGGAAAATAGTCATTTAATATTACATCATATTTAAAACAAGAAAATAAGTACAAGTTTTTTATTATTATATTAATGGCGTCACTATGGTTGGGGAAGCTTTCTAAAACCCAAACCGTTGAATCTCAACATTAATAATTACTTTTTTTTATGTCAAATATTTAATTATTATTAAGGACATTCCTTTTAAACCTGCCCAGTTACCCCACTTCTGTTTTTTTTATTTCCTCGGAGTCTGCGTTTAGGGTTGTTTTGTTTCCCTTTATTTATTTATTTATTTATTTTATTTTCAGATATTTATATGTTGTCTTCATCTCAATAACCACCTTCTACCCGTTTTCATTTCACTCCATTTCCCTACCTCAAGAAGACAAGGTACTACACACGACAAAAAAAATGTACTTGTTTTTTCTGGTACTAAGTGTTACTACTGTGCAACTCCCTTGTCCATGTCTCTAGGGTTTTCTCTATTTTTTTTGCTGTCATTTTCATCCGTGTGTCTGCCCTTTTGTTTTGTTGTGTGCTTTGGTCTCCTCATGCATTTTTTTTACTGCTTTTCAGAACTTTGCCAAATTTATGGGTGTTGAAGTAGATTAACTGATGCTAAAATCCACTGTGGCGAGGTTACAAATTGTGGTATGGTAGTTCAAAAAATGTCACACGAACGTGTTAGCAGAATAAATGTGGATGGTTAGTGATGCTACCTTTATTGAATTTTCTCGTGCTTTGTGCACTTTACCATGCCAATGTTGGAGTAGTTTGATAGTTGTATCTGTATTGCTTCCGTTATTGATCATAGATTATCAACAGTTTGCTATGTAAGTAGTTAAGAGTGTGGGTTTTGTTGTGTAGTTACCAGAACTCGCTTAACTCAAATTCGGAAGCAAGCTAGACGTAAGTACCTTTTATTGGATGAGAAGAGGGGTGACGATAGCCATTCACAAGGAAAAATAATCCGCCTGAACCAAGTAAAGCATCAAGCAAGGTCTAAAAGTAAGAATGCTTTGTCACAGAAAAGAACTATATCCGAGCCTGAAAATGAGCAACCAAATGGTAGAATACTTCGCTTGAGCCAGATCAAACGTCAGGCTCGGTCCAAAAGCAATTCAACAGTGATAGATGTGACAGAGAAGCCTATGGATCAGAGTTTGCCTTGCAACAGCTTTAAAGGTGAATAGTAAGGAAACTAATGGTGTGAAGAGAGGGACAGTTCTTGAACTTTTCACAATTTGATTTTCAATATGTTAGGTACTTATTTTCTTATCTTTTATGTTATTTAAAAGTTTAGTTTCTATGGAATAAGCATGAGGAAACTAGTTGAAGAACTTATTTGTACTTGCAGTCAAATTAACTGAGTTGGAACAGTGAGCAAGCATGTTTGCCTTTATAGTTTGTATTGGTTTTGTTTGCAACCAAGGATTAACTGATTGCTATCATTGTTACAGATAAAGAAAAAGTGGTTGCAGGGCAAGCTTGGAAGAAAATTATCTGTCGAGGGGGTAAGGAATTTCCTTCCATAAATGTCATTAATATATAACAAGACTGTGACTCCTTGACTTTGTTCTATCACGGTTACTAATGGAAGGAACATTGGTTGTTTCTCCATACTATATATTATAGGCTATTTATAGTTCTCTTCAGTCATGTAATTCCTCAATTTAAGCACATGGTGAAACTGTACTGCATAAGTCAGCATCAAATTAATATATAAAGTAAACTTATTAGCTATTAGTTTTTTTTATGAGCTTTATTTTGAAGGTGGTAAATAGGTTGAAGCAGCTTCTGGAAATGTCAAGACAACAACCAGCCTGATGCTGACTTGATTGTTATGTTACTGTAAATTGTAATGATACATTATTATCTTTCAAAGTAGTAATTGATATTGACTTTCATGCTATCTGGATTTATCTTCCAGATTCCAATCTTTCGGTTGAAGGTGTTCCTGCACATAACTTATACAGAGGAGCCAGTCAACCATCTGATGGTATGTTTCATATAGGTTCTGTATATAACATACATGTAAAAAAACATCAGAAATTTGGTTTTAAATGAATTTCATTATAAAGAAATTAGGTTATGAATTGGAAGAGCTATGTTCTCCTTACCTAATGTACAAAGAGTAAGCTACAATCAATTGCATTTGTACTTTAGTTTCTTATTGTACTTGTCATTATCTTATGTAAAGTTGTAGGTCATGGATGTCTGTACGTTTGTAATTTTTAACTTACTGTAACTATTATATATGTAGTAAGATTGAATTTTTCTAGGGTATTTAGTACTGGCAGTTTTGGGTGGACTACAATCCATAAATAATCTTTCATCAATTTGCTGCAGTATGGTGGGATGTTGAAAATCTTAAGGAGCTTCAACGTACTGCAAGGAGATTAAGGGTATTCAAGACTAAAAGGCTCAGACAACAATTAAGGACGGAGTGTAAAAGAAATCTTTCCAGTGCAAGTTTGCAGGTGCTAACAGCAGGTATGACTAAAGCACAATAGTTGTTACTGAAATGTAATGATTACTTTCATGTTCACATAAACCACCTGAAACTGGTTGATGTATTATGTTGGGATCTAATTGCAAGGTATATGGTACTTGAGTCCAACATTGGAATATAGGATTCTTGTGTGATGTTTATTTGGCCTTGGGCTCTCCCACTGGAATGGATAGCCTTTGTAGTGTGATTTTCCTAAGGTTCTTATCGATTGTTATTAGAGCTTTTCATTATGAATGTTTCTCAATAAGTGGCTCTGATGATGATATTGTTGCAATGTTTGCCCAGAATAGTCTGAGGGCTAGTGCATAGCCAGTCCGCATGGGCATTGTGGCTATGGAACATGGTGAGATGTTAGGCTCCTATAATGGAAAATGGACACACGTCACCTACAATACTGCTACCAAATCTTACTGCTATTGCCTCGACTAGTAGAACTATATCATCTTCCACCATTTCATTTCCTGCATCCTCTACCAGCTATCACTTTAGATTGATCCATTGTATCGCCAAAAGTTTATCTCTCCTGTTGAACCACCAAGGAAGAAACACGATTAAAGATGGAATGGGTCCATCAGCATGATTTCTGATTTTATAATAGAATATCTATCATTCGGTCCTCTAAGAAACTTGATCACCTGATCTTGAGTTTTATACTTAGTACATTGACAAAAGCACTACAAGAACATTTGGTTTCACAACTACAAACCGGTAAAGGGTGAAAAATGTTTAGCTCATCCCAGAGAATTTTCAATTCAGTTAAATAGTTAGTAAAATTGATCTCTCCTTGCTTGAGAGATGAGAGATACTGTCTTGAAGAAAACCTTTCTTCAATATCTGACCAAATACTTGAGGTTGTATCTCTCCATATAACACTTTGTGCAATAAAAGAGATCAAATGAGTCATTATACAACCATCATGTTGGCTCTCTCTCCCAAGTTGGGTATAGAGCACTAGTGCAAGGAGAGGTTCAAATCGTGCCATCAGTGAAGTTGAGCTTGTTTTTGGAAACAAGACCCATATGAAAAGATCGTCATCGGTGATGGTAATTTGGTCCATCAAGAACAAGAGAAACAAGAATCAATGATGGGGGTTTTGATGGACAAAGGTAGAATAGTGAGGTGGGATCTTGAGAAGGATCATTCATTATTGAATGTAGCAACTAGAGCTTTGAGTTTCAGAGCACTCATACCATAATAAAAAAAAGTAGAACTGAGGTAACAAGACTTGTGTGTATTAAAGTTTTCTATATTCGTCCTCTCAAGAAGAGTGTTATGTTCCACAATATACACAAAAGAGGGACTACCTATACTAACAAAATTGGTTACAAATTAACCAATGGAATTAATGCATTATAGTTGTACAAAAGAAACAATTGTATAACCAAATAACAAAAATGAAAAAAATCTTCAAATGATTGCTAGATGGATTATGAAGCTCAGATACGCTTCTTCAATGGTGTCTCCTTGTGTCCGACATGTATCGGACACCGACATTCATACAACACGTATCCGATTTGCTGAGATGTCTGATTTAAAAAATGTTATTTTGGGTCTTTGACATGGCTATGAGGGAGACAATATTTTCTTTATAAGTTAAAAACTCAAAAACTTATTGTGTAGGTATTTATTATAATTATGGAAACAAGAAGAAGGCCCTATATAATCAGCAATATTTAGATTATATGTATTATTAGGATTGTTTTTATTTATTCTCGTATGTGGAATTCTTTGAAGTTGTTAACTTATCTTTAGATAAATCTCGGCTAGAATGTCTTTTTCAATAATGATGATCAAGAAATGAGTGAAATGTTTTAAATGAATTCAATCCACTTTACACTTTTTGAACTTGAGATAAATTAGATTCATTTTTATATTAGGTAATAACTTTCTTTAGATGATTTTGAAATATAAATCTTGATTAATTCAGAATGATGTTCAATATATATATCCATCTGTGTCAGAGTGTTCAAAATCAGAGTGTCATACATTTTGGAGATTATAAGTATTGTAGTGTTCGTGTCTGTATGGTGTCATATGTTTGTATTGGTGTGTCCATGCTAAGTTTATGATTCCCACATTGGATGTATAGGATTCTAGTGTGAGATTTATATGGCATTGGACTCTAATCACAATAGTTATTTATGGCATGGTTCTCTCAAGGTTCTAATTGCAATGGGTATATTTTGTGGCGGTGGTTCTCTTAAGATTCTTATCTTAGTGAAGAGCAAATTTTAGCACACAGAAACTTCAAGGATATCCTAGACCAAATCATTCAGATGCAAATCTCTTCACGATACTCCAAATGAACTTCTAGTGCAAACAAACCATATACTCTTCCATTGTTTCATACCAACAATAGAGTTGTTTAGGTACCACTAGAGAAGGACAAGAGTTCAACACTTGTGAGACTGTGATATATTTTTTAATTTCAAATTATTATTTATAATGTTATTCTTGAGAACCATTTGAATGTCCGTGCTGGTTGCTGGCTCAGATGTAACTGATAATCTTCATGCCCTTTCTGGCAAATCACACATGATTTTTTGTTTTCAGATAATTTGAATATGTGAATCAAAATATTTTTTATCTCAGAAGTTACAAATTATTCATTCCAGTATCAAATCCATGCGTATCTAACAACTTGATGTATCAGCAGCAAACTCAGAAGCACGAAAGGGATTTATACCTATTAAAAGATTAAGCTTAGCTCAATTGAGACGTGAAGCTCGTTTAGGGAATCACTTTCCTTCTATGCAAGGACTGTCAGGAAACTAGAGGTATTTATTCCTTCTGATTGGATGAAAAGTTAGTAATTTAATCATCTGTGATCATTTGTATTTGTTTCTGTAGCTATAGGAAGTATTTGCTATGTATCATGTGTAATATTTGACAAAATGCTATTTTTAGTAAGTAGATGCTAGAACTATTTAAGATACAATCATATGCATGAGGCTGATTTTTAGAATTGATATTTTATATTTTATTTCTCCTCCTTAGACATGCTTAAAATTTACCACTGCATAAACATGTCTGTAAACATATATGAGCATAAATCTTACAATTTACAAAAATCTTTTTTGTTAATCACGAAGACATTTTTGACTTTCAATTGTATAATCCAAAAATGCAAAATGGAAATTTTTATGTTTATGGAGGTGCTAGAAGATTAAAAAGCCGGGGGTTACATTAACTGGTGCAGCGGTTCGTACATTTTTTTAAGAAAATATTTTTTTATTAAATTTCCTTTTATCTTTCTTTTAAACTGTTCAACTAATTTCTCATCAGGATCTTGAATAGGTTTTACAAAAAAAAAAGTTTACTCAGTACAAGATTCTTAGAACTTTTATTAAGTTTTACAAACCCATCATTGGGTTCATCTACCTTAATCTCGTTAGAAGAAATATTTGTATCCACTTTAACATCAATATTTTTACCCACATATTCATCCAACAAACTATCAAAAGAGTCTATGGTTTAATAATTAAAATTGAAATAATTAAACTAATAATTAACATCATAAAACTTATAAATTGATTACAAATATTAAATATTTTAATTTGAAAACAGTCAAAGTTAATGTTTTATGTATCCTTATTTCATCACGTATCCAGTAGCATATTGTTAAACCCGTAAACGAGAAATTATCATAATGTTAATAACTCGAAATAGTCAATAAATTTTCTAAAGTTTAACCCAGAAATAGAAGATTATCACACTATTAAAAGCTCAAAATGGTAAATAAGTTTTCCAATTTCAACTCACGAATGGAAAATTAATGCTCGAAACAACAGTTTTCTTTAAGGCCAAATTTATTTTAAGCAATTTAAAGCTTGTCATATTTACACATTTGAAGTTGGGCTTTTGCATGCATTCCCATAATTTTAAACATGTATGCTAAAAATGTATAGGCTAATTTGCGTGTTTGAATATTAAGTAACCAAATATATACATTATATATACATTGCGGTCATCTAACAAATTCTACACTGATGTGCTATAATCTCCTAATAATGGCAAGTACATAATATTTACACAAATTAAAATTCATTTTATTCTATGCATTGAATTTGATTATAGTAAAGAAATTTTGCAAAAGTGATTTTTGTGAGACTTGAGAGTTCTCATAGTGAGTCTTATATTGAGTGTGTGAGCACTTCAAGTGGCGACTCCTTCATCATTCATCTTGGAGTACCTCATTTTTCAAGTGGCGTGACAACCTTCTTCTTCCATAAGATTTCTTCATCCCCTCATCATTTTTATTCTTTACTTGTGTCACTCTCCATTTCATATATGTCTTTCTCTACTCTTTGATTGGTCTTTGCTTTGGTATTATTCTTTATTTGTTCCACACCATTGCATCATCCACACCATATAATTATGTTTTTTCTCTTTGTCCTCTAGAAGTGAACATTCACACTTACTTAACCACTTGGTTAAGTTCATGTCCAGTGGAAATCTTTTTTTGGGTTTCCCAGCTAATCAAAAGAGAAATCTCTAAAAATTTGTCAATCTAAAATCAACACACATCAAATATGCAATCCTAAAATAAACTCACATCACCCAATTAGTCTAGGGTTTGAGAAAAGTATATATGAACTTACTCTTTATGTCAAACATGATGGTGAATACATTCTAATTATCTCTCTTTGTGTAGATGATTTGTTAGTCACTGGAAATAATCTTGATCAGGTCAATCAGTTCAAGTTGAAAATGAAAAGGCCTTTGAAATGATAGACCTTGGCCTGATGACTTACTTTCTTGGGATGGAAATTAAGCAAAGTCAAGATGAAGTATTTATCTGTTAGAAGAAGTATGCAAAAGAAATACTTAAAAAGTTTCAGATGGAAGATTGTAAGGCAATGGGCACTTCCATGAATCAAAAGGAGAAACTGGTCAAAGAAGATGGATCTGCTAAAGTTGATGAAATTGAATTCAAAAGCTTGATAGGATGTCTAATGTATTTGACAACAACCAGACCTGACATTCTAAATGCAGTAAGCATTCTATCTAGATTCATGCATTTCCCAAATGAGACTAACATAAGGGCTGCAAAGAGAGTCATCAAATACATCAAGGGAACTTGGAACTTTGGAGTTAAGTTCTTGAAGTATAGGGAGTTCAAGTTAACTGGTTTCTCTGACAGTGATTGGGAAGGTTCAATTGATGACATGAAAAGTACATATGGATATTGTTTTAGCCTTGGATTAGGGATGTTTTCATGGAGCTCAAAGAAGCAAGAAACCGTAGCTAAATCCACTGCTGAGGCAAAATTTGTTGTTGCATTGGCTATTGTGAATCAAACTCTCTAGTTAAGGAAGATCCTAACTGATTTGAATTTAGAGCATAAGCAAAACATAGAGATTCTTGTTGGTAACCAAGCTGCTATTGCAATCTCTAACAATCCGAAAACGAAGCACTTTAATATGAAGTTATTCTTTGTAAGAGAAGTGCAGAAGAATGGTGATGTGTCTTTTTGTTACTATAAAACTGAAAATCAAGTTGCAGATATCCTCACCAAACCATTGTCACATAATAAGGTCAAAAGCTTTAGGAAGAAACTTGGAGTTTGCAGCATCTAAACAAGGAGGAGTGTTAAGTCACGTGTTTAAGAATGTTGTCACTTATTCTTTTTCTATTTTGTTAATATTTGACTGATTCAAAGTAGTGCTCATTGATTTCAGGAGTTAGTTATTTCCTTTCGTCCATGGCTGCTTGCCAGCGTGCGTCGCGAATAGCCTTAGAAAATTGTCAGGGTTCTCGTTCATCCTCGATTGCTGCAAGAAAGGCACGGTGCTTGGTAGAAAATTTAGCATAAGTTACATAATTAACTAAGGGGTAGAATGCACCTTCGAGATGTGAGGGAAGAGGAGAGCGCAACGATGGGCTTATAAAATGGAGGGTATTGGTAACATACTCACGAAGACACACAAATGGGTGTTTTACTCGATGCCCTCAACCAAGTGTACCTTCATATGCGATTTCATTAACAATGGAGGAGGACACAACATCGTGGGAAGAAGGGGATGAATTGCATACGTCATCTTGCATGGGAGTGGCTATATGAAATTCGTCTTCAGTGGGCACTGTACCGTTATGCACGAGTTGCGCATTGTGGGCCATGGAGAAACCCCCCTTGTCACTGAGAGTAGAGGCATCACGTGAGTTGGGCTCAAGTGGAAGGTTGTCACATGGATTAGGCTCAAAGAAAGTCACCTCAGCAAGACTTTGTACTTGAATAGTGGGTGCATCTAATTTGGGTAGGGAGACAAGAGGAAATTCACTCTCCACGAACTTGGCATCACGAGATATGAAAAAAATATTCTTTTTTAAATCATATAATTTTCATCCCTTTTTCCCAAACAGATACCTAACAAATACACACTTTCGGCTACTACTATCAAATTTGTCTCCCTTGGTGAGTTGATTGTGTGCATAACAAAGGGAGCCAAATACCCTTAAATGGTCATACCTCGGTGGCTTTCCATGTGCCATGTCATACAAAGTTTTACCTTGAAGAACAAATGAAGGCATCAAATTGATCAAGTATGAAGTGATTAAGATGCATTCTCCCTAAGATTTAATGGGTAGTCCCCCTTGAAATTGTAGTGTTCGAGCCACATTAAGAATGTGTCAGTGTTTTCTCTCTATCCGTCCATTTTTGTTGTGGTGTGCCAATGCAAGAAGTTTGGTGAATGATTTCGTGTTGCAATAAATATGAGCTTAAACATATGAACTTCGTTCCATTATCACTTCGCACGTCTTTGATTCGTTTGTTGTACTGTCATTCGACGAGATTAAAAAGATTAAAAAGGACTTTAGAGACTTCTTTCTTTTCAGACAACAAATATATCCATGCTCCTTGATGTCCTCCAAAAGGTCCTTCACATTCTCTGCATATGTGATGGTGGAGTGCAAGTTTGTCTCAATGGTGTTCAATATCCAATAAACAAGCATGGATTGAATCGTCTACCAATCTTCCATCTCTAGCACATCTTCTTCTGGCATCTTAAAGGTTCCATCAAGGAAAGCTCACTTTCGTCGGGCACGTAGTGAGACCTTCACTCCTCACATCCATTCGTCGTAGTTTTCACCATGTAATTGCACTGCGTGATCACATTTCTAGGATTTTCGCCTGCATTCAAATCATAAGGTGATAGACCATTCTTGACACTATCCCCTTGAGTCTTCACTTTCTCCTTAATCTGAGACATCTTTCCATCATTTTCCATTTTAGCAGTGGAGGTTTACCTATATGTGATGTTTATGAAAACCTTGCTCTGATACCATGCTAAAAATGTATGGGCTAATTTGCCATGTTTGAATATTAAGTTACCAAATATATACACACTACAGTCATTTAATAAATCCCGCACAAATATGCTGCAATCTCCTAATAATGGCAAGTACAAAATATTTACACAAATTAAAACTCATTCTACGCTAACAAATCATTAAAAATATCAATTAGAATGATTCCAAAATAAAGCTTTGATATGTTGAAGACACAACTAAATTTGTGTCTGATATGGAATTCTCTTGTTAATGTACCTTCATAAAGAGGTAAAATGGGAAATCTGATGAAGAGGTGAAATGACATATATATATATATATATATATATATATGTTCGTACATTATGTAATATAAACATTTTCAGATTCTGGTATATCTTCTAGTCTATAGAATTTAGATTTATTAACACATTCAATATTTCAAAAGGTAGGAGATGTTGATGTTGGATGAGATAATAAGTGTCATTGCATTTCCCTGCCAAAGCCTTCACATTCGGTTTTTTTGTTTGCTTCTACCAATGTGATTTGGTAGTAAGCATTTTAGAGTGCTATAGGACATATAAAAGAATAAATCTTTATGTACCGGTCGGTACCAGACGAAACTCAGACATTTCGGTACCCGGTTTAGGTCGACCAACATGTTTAAAAAGCATTAAGAGTAGAAGAGGATTAACGAGCCTAAGCAATATAGAAACACTAGATAATATATTTTTAATCATGATCCAAACGCTAATTTGGCCCAATAATAATGGGTCCATAATAAACATATAAATAGTCACAAATTTTGAGAAAAAGGTACGTCATTATTGTGCATTAATTGCATTGAGCACTGAATACTGAACACTTACTTGAGCGTCATAACACCTTTTGCAGGTGTCCTCTCGACTGAGAGCCCGCGAAGGAAAAGAGAGCTTGACTGGAGTGAAAGAGAGAGAGTTGACGAAGGTGAAGTAAAGTAGTTGATCTGAGTAGAGAGAAGAGAAGTGACCGACAAATCGAAGGTAGCAAGTAGAAGTTCTCTTAGTCCCTTTTCATACGAGAACACCTTACAAGGTTAATATGAACTTATACCTTTTACAAACTTTTGATTGGCTCCATTTGGCAGAAAGAAGCCTTGATTAGTTCGTATGAATCAGAAATGACTAATATGGAGAATTTATACTACATATACACTTCCCATGACAAACCTTTGGTTGAAATCTTGATTAACTCATATTGAACGGATAAAGAATTGCTTCTAGCTTCTAAGCATGCCCTAGAAAAATGTTGTTGAAATATAGTTATTTTTTACACAATCTTCAAAGACATTCTCTTCCTTGCTTAACCAAATACATGCATTATTGAAAACCCTAGTCTTTTATGTTAAGAACAATACAACTGTTGAAGAGACCAAGAGACAATGCTTGGTTACCACTTGAGAAAAAAATACATTGTACTCAATATAATGTTGATGGAAGTGCAATCACTAATTTAGGTTAGTGGTCTTTTTGAGACCAATTGGACACATTCTTAAAGTGCTTTTATGGAAATGTTGGTGTATCAAGTGCATTGACGCTGAAATCTTGGTTTCTCAATTGATCTCTAAAATTATTGAGATTATGGGTGGTAAAAAGGGCCACTCGGGCTCGCTTTGGCCAACCTGTCACTAATTCGACAAAAAGTGGGATGAGACGATTTGACATGCTAAGGTTATACGAGTTGAAATTAGTAGTATGTCCTGTCATATGAGTGTTGGCGAGCTGATAACTAGGGATGACAAAGCGGGGTAGGCCATGCGGGCGGGCCCGCGACCCGCTGAGAAAAATGCGGAGTGCATTGCCTATTCTAACCCGCTGGTCTGCTTAGGCTCGCCCTGCATAATCATGACCCGCAGACCCGCAGGGCAACCCTTATGTAGGGCGGGCTAGTAAAATCAACCCACATATTTTACATGGGGCGGGCCAACTCGACCCACATTTTATGGAGAAAATGCAAGGCGAGCCAGTCCGCATTGTCATCTCTACTGACAGGTTGGTTCGTTATTTAAAAAAAAAATCATTTTTTTCTTTTTTTTTAATTTTTTGTTTTGGGGCTAATTTTTTGTAAATATCACTTTTAAGACAATAAAAATGCTAAAAAAATAAAATAAAATGGAATCAAACTTTAATATTCTAATCAAAGATGGTTTAATGCTTATCAAAATAAAGTAAATATCAGCAATATTTAAATGAATCAAATGATTTATAAAGAAATTAATGTAAATAAAGTTCTACATAAAACATTAACCACCACCAATCTTATTTCCAAAAGTATGAGATTTCTCTTTAAAAATGCAAAAAAGAAGGGTGCGCTGGCGGACCTGCCCTATTGTGGTCCGTTAGGTTGACGAATAAGGCAGACCAGATCAATACGGGTTGGGGTGTTTCTTCTTGCACCCCTACATTTTCAAAAATACCAAAACAAGCCTTGCCATTTTTATTTGAAAAGGCATTGTTATGGGGTTGAGGGGTTTCCAAAAATTGGGTTCCGTGACATCTATGGATTGGTGGATCTGAAATGCATTTTTTTTTACTTGAATTGACGAATCCAGAATGCATTTTTTGATTTTTGGATCCAGATTGCCTTTTTGACTTATGGGTTGGTAGATCCGAAATGCATTTTTTAACTTATGAATTAGCGGATTTAGAAAGCATTTTTTTTTACTTTGATGTTTTGGTTGTGGTTTTCAATAATTTGTTGGAATTTTATGGTAATTTTTAGGAGCATGGACAATACTAAAAGATTTGTTGAACTTCACTATTAATCAATTTTAAGACTCATTGGAAAACATAAACATTCTTATCCAATCACCAAAACTTTATCTTCATATGTAGTTATAAGGTTGTGATCGAATTCATAAATTAATAAGTTGTCAACAGTAACCCATCCACTAAATTGTAGAATATTGAAGGGGTGCAAGAAGAAACACCCGAAGTATAATATTGAAGTGGATGGATCACTATTGACAACTTATGAAGACCATGTGGCTCATTTTTATGATGTATGTGTATGTTCGCAGACAACATGACAACGATGATTATTTACATATTTTATGTTTTTAGTTGTAGTTTTGTTTTGTAATTTGATGAAGCTACACTTTGTTTACATTATTATTTTAAAGGGTAATGAATTAATTCTTACAAAATCACGAGTGAATTTGTTCTTCCGCATTTATAATAGCTAGAATGTATGTTTACATATTGATTTATGAATTCGATTACATCCTCATAACTACATATAAAGACCAAACTTTGGTGATTGGATAAGAATGTTTATGTCTTCCAATGAGTCTTAAAATTGATTAGTAATTAAAAACCAAAACCAAATATCAAAAGTAAAAAATGTATTCTGAATCCACCAATCCATAAGTAAAAAAAAAATGTATTATGGATCTACAAATTCATAAGTAAAAAAATGCATTCCGGATCTACCAATCCATCAAAAAATACATTTCAGATCCACCAATTCATAAATCAAAAAATTCATTCATATCCTTCAAATTTTAAGTTAAAAAAATGCATTATGATATCGAATTATGATATCCATAGTTCATAGATGTCGTGAAACCTAATTTTTGGAAATCTCTAATCCTCATAACGATGCCTTTTTAAATAATCATGACAAGACTAGTTTTAATATTTTTAAAAATGTAAGGGTACATGAAAAAAATTATAGTTGATTTATAATATTTAAATGATGACAAATATCAAGAACAAACCACTTTGTCATCCTAATTGAGAATGTATAGGAAATTTGTTTGTTGTTTTATTCCAAGAACACGATTCAACTTATGCAAGGGCAAGCTTATTCAAAAGCTAAAAAAAAAGCAGGTTTTGAGTTGGAAAGTGGAATAAAATGATGATGAATTCAAGGTAGGAAAGATAATGCAAAACATGACTATTTAGGAGAGGAAATAAGTACATTGACAATTTAATTGTATCATGATTACTATCTACTATTTTTAAATCCAAAACCTTTTTAATCATCTATGAGTATCTTCAAGGGATCAAAAATAAATTTAGTTGCACCTGATTGGATATCAACGTGAAATAGTGAGTAAAATTTCATTTTTTTAAAATAACATTTCTGATAATTTCTGCTAATGATAACAGTGTTCCTGTAAATTTTACCTCTTTTAAGTTTATTTGGTTATTTCTATTTATGAGTAGTCCAGAAATAAATTAGTATTTTAAGTTTACTAAAATTTTAGAACAATTAGTATTTCTGTCTGTTTATTCTTTCTATTTTAATTTATTCACCATAATTGTTCCGATTTTAGTTAGAAGTTATGGAAAATCAGTTTTATCTCAAAATCATTCTTACAAATATTAAATTTACCTATAAACTTGTTAAATATTTAATAATCATTCATGTTTTCCCAACACAAAATTGGACTGTATATTGATTATTATTATTGTTATCATAATTAATAATGAATTATTATTCTTAACAAAAGTAGTTTAGAAGAAGAAATTGACCCCAAAGCCAAGTCCGGAGTCCGAACCCGAGGTTCAGACCAACCCGAACCGAATTTCAGGATCGGCGTGGAAACTATTTGACACAACGCGTGCACTTGGTACGCATCACAATCAAGTTTTCTTCTTCTCTCTCTATCGGCGTCTAGAGAGAGAACCTCGCCGCCGGATAGTATTCCGGCGATAATATGACCGCCGGTTCCCTCCGTCCCTCAGACCTTTGATGCGACGATCGACTGCCCGTACTCCTGCCGGTTCAAATCGCAACGACGAAATGGATCCGATCAAAACACGGTCCACCAACCTCTTCGCTCGCAACCCTAAGTCCGCGCCATCGCGTTCCCTCTCTTCCGTCCTCCTCGTCATTCTCGCGCTCTCGTTCCTCTTCCTCCTGTCCTACTATGCGTTCTCCCCCTCGGAGAGTAGTTTCCGGTACCAAATCATCGTCGACGGCGGGAGCACTGGGACCCGGGTGCACGTGTTTAAGTATCGGTCGGGGGTGGCGTTGCAGTTCGGGAAGGAGGGTTTGGCCTCGATGCGCGTGAATCCGGGGCTGTCGGCGTTCGCGGAGGATCCGGATGGGGCGGGCGGGTCGGTTTCGGAGCTGGTGGAATTCGCGAAAGGGCGGATCCCGAGGGAGAGCTGGGGGGAGACGAGTATTCGGTTGATGGCGACGGCGGGTTTGAGGATGCTGGACGCGGAGGTGCAGGAAAGGATTCTGGAGTCGTGTAGGAAGGTGTTGCGTAACTCTGGATTCAAGTTTATGGACAATTGGGCTTCTGTTATCACAGGTTCTCTTTCTTACGATTTCTCTCTCTCTCTGTTCGAGACCACATCTCAATTTAGTTAAGGCTATTATAAGTGACAATTAAGACTACTGTGAATGGCTATGTTCTCTTTTTGAATAATTAATCAGATGTGTATTCAGCTGCATTTATCCCGTTCTCATTGGGTTAGTATGTGTGGAAATCAATGCTATATACTCTGATTTGTTTTTGTCTAGGTATATTGTAGTTGTAATATTTTCGATGGACCCGAGGGGTTGTCTGCTAGTGGCCAGAAGTAAGGATGTGCAGTTGTGTTAGCTAATGAGACAGGCCTTGATTGCAGTAGTGACGCGCTTCTTTTCTTTTGTTTTTACTGTTTTCAGATATTTATATGGGAAATGTTGAAAATGAGTGTGTGTGTGTGTGTGTTATTCTATGCAAATATTTGGAGTTACGAGATTATGGGAATGTAAATAGACTTTTACTTTGCCTGACTGACAAATTTTACCCTCAATGAAGTAAAAGTGTGGGATTTGGTGTTCTTTTTTTGTAGTTGGACTGGTATTGAGTTGTGTTAAATGTTTTATGAAAGGGATGGTGATGGAACTTTGCACATGAGATCTTTCTTCTTGATGGAATGATTGTTTTGTTAGTGTTTGAGAGAGGAGTTTTGATGACTTGAAGTAGAAGGATCCTTTTTCTGGTGTCGTTTTTTTTTCTTTCTCTCTTGTTTTGTGGAGTTTTTAAGCTTTTCAACTGCAATACTGTTATTCCTCTTAGAATAGACAGGGGAAATAATTGTAGGTGATGGGTATACAAGTTAGGGGACTTTAGGATTTGATGGAGTTTCTGAAAGTTTTGGCTTGATGTTTGTTCTGGTGTTGTAGCTTTATGATGAAATCCACCTGGTGTTCATAATATCTGCATGAAATTGAGTGGTGATATTGTGTCTCAAGATTTCTTATGTAGTGAACCAATTACCTCATCATCTCTTTCACTCATTTACTTTTATGATTTCCAATCATACTTTGGCTTGCAGTCTTGCCAATGTATTCTTGTTAGAAAAGTCATAAAGTAAATGTGATGCTTATTTTGTTTTATCCATCTCCTTAATTTTGTAATAATGCTTTCTTAGTTTTCTTGTAGAACCACTGTAATTTCATTACGTCTTTGTTGGCTTCTTATGGTATTATTCTGGTTGTAAAGGTTCTGATGAAGGAGTTTATGCTTGGGTTGTTGCTAATTATGCTCTTGGCACTCTTGGAGGTGATCCTTTGGATACAACTGGGATTGTTGAACTCGGTGGTGCTTCTGCTCAGGTAGAACTTTGTAGTTTATGATTATTTGATATTACAAAATTTTATTTGTAGGATCCACATTATTTTTACAGCCAGAATATTACTTTATGAGTTTTAAAGCCAAAATATTAGAAAGAAAGCTCCACCTTTCTGGTTAGGCTCATACATACTGTTGGAAATATGATTAATTGATTTCTACCTTATTTTAGGTGACCTTTGTATCAAGAGAACCGGTGCTTCCTTCTTTCTCAAGAACTATTAAATTTGGGAATATCACTTACAACCTTTACAGCCACAGCTTTCTTCATTTTGGCCTGGTGATGTTTTATCTCTGTCCTGTTCTTTAGGCTTGATGCATGTGTATGTCTGTCAATATTCTGCTTCCTAAATCACACACAACGATTTAACACTGAACGGAAATGTTAAGCCCACATTTTGGTACCATTGCTTGGCATTTCATTTAATCCCTACATGGAAAAGCCTACAGTTCAATGAAATGGTTTCTACTGTTTGAAAAGTCTTGCTTTAAATAATGTTGTGATCATTCAATTTTTGACAAGACAGAAATTTTATAAGTATGATAACGACAAGGACTGATTACTAACATATTTTCATGTGGGGAACGAATAATAAAATGGTGAATATATAGTATAGGAACCAAAATTTTAATTTAATAAAAAAATCACAAACGAAAGTTATGTTTGGACCAAAACTTTATTTCGTTTATGGTTTTTATTGGTCCCTTTTAATTCAATGCGATTCTCTTTGCCAGTCACATGGCTAATAATGTGTTCTATTTCTATGTACTTGGAATGACACTGTGCTTTACACTTTCTGATAATTTTTCGTTCTGCAGAATGCTGCTCATGACTCATGGAAAGAAGCACTTGGAGCATTTAACTTGGGTAATTACATGGGTCACATTGTTGTACTTTTATATGGCATCTTGAAACTTAATTATTATACTTTATTACTGTATGATGGTTGGCAGTGATTTTTACAGTTTTGAACTTTGACGCCTGAAATTCTTCTGACATGTATACTATCAGTAGTGATATTTTTCTTAGAAAGTGAATTTAGGTCTAGCTCAAACCTACAAAACCAGTTTGCAAGATGAGGTTTGCACTTCACTTATATTCTATAATGTGCAGTGATTTTTTCCAATATTTTTGGGATGAAAGTTATTTATGGTTGTAGAACTTTGTATTTAAACCAGGATAATGATATTTCACCTATTCTATGTTCATACTGGACTATTTTCTCATCACATTTTGTTTTTGCAACTCAAATCCTGTATAAGAAGTACTCAGTTTCTTTTATTATTGAACACAACGAAACTTCTTCTTTGAAATGTTAATTTGTCAAATTCTTCTGGCAAGAAACGATTTGAGCTATGTGGTGACTATATTTATATATTCCTTTAGTTTTTCCATTTGTCATGTATTTCTTTTAATAGTCACTTGTTTCACTCGGATTTGGAAACCTGCTTCCCTTCCCCTCTATTTTTAACAACTATTTACAGTCATTCAGTAGCGATAGTAGCTTCAGATGGTAAAATTATTTGGTATTGATTCTTTACTGTCCTCAGTGCAGCTTCTCAATCTGTTCAAGAAAGGTTGCGGATAGATCCTTGTACTCCTACTGGATACTCTTACAATGCTGAGTCATTGAAGTTTCCTCCTAGCTCAGTGAGTGGAAAAACCCATTATCATTCCACTGTCCAAACAAGGGGGAACTTTTCAGAGTGCAGATCAGCAGCACTTATGATGCTACAAAAAGGGAAAGGTCATATTTTCAATAATTTTGTACTGTTAGATTCCCTTTAAAATGAAAGTTTCTTCACTTCTGTTTTGTATTAAAGTTAGTTATTTTATTTATTTATGCAGAATCATGCTCCTATCAACATTGTGACCTAGGATCAACTTTCATACCAAATCTTCAGGGGAAATTTTTGGCCACAGAAAATTTCTATCACACATCAAAGGTTTTTTTTGTGCTTATATGCTTCTTTTACTGTTGTCTGTGTTGTATAATTGTGCATTGGAAAAAGGGGATAGCAGTAATGTACTGTTAACTCCTATTATTTCTCGGATTTCTGACATGCTCTGTTATAGTTTTACTATTTTAATTATCCATATGTCATTATGAGCATGGATTCTTGAATCTTTATGTGTTCAGTTTTTTGGATTGCGGCCAAGGGCATATCTGTCCAAGTTGATGACTGCTGGGAAAGAATTCTGTGGAGAGGATTGGTCAAGGCTGAAGGAAAAATATGTTTCCCATAACGAGGACGATTTGCTTCGGTATTGCTTCTCTTCAGCATATATTGTTGCTCTGCTTCACGACAGTCTTGGAATTGCTTTGGATGATGAGAGGTATTCTTCTTGTTTTTTCTTTTAAGGTATATGAATATATTGAGGTTGATAATATTATTGGCACTGAACATTTAGTCCCATTTGTACATGAAACAAATATTTTAGAGCAATCCCAATAACTTTCTTTAGTTTGGTGAATTAATACTGCATACACTGGCCACCCTTATCGTAAATTGTATCAACTTATGGAAAAACTTATTTCATTTTTTCTTCGTATTCTCTTCTTTAAAAATTGTTTATGAAGAAGTTTCTTCAAACGTGTTCCTTTCCTTAACATGTACTTACGGGCTTATAAGCTTTTGACGGAAGTTGGAGTTATTTTGGGTTGGCTCAATGAAGGTTTCCACAAGGTGTTTGGGTACTTTTGGAGTGGACAAAAATGGTGATTTTGGTGGTTGAGGCTTGGTTGTTTAACTGCCAAATTGAGGTTTTCTATGCTGTTTTGGTGGCTGTACGGGGAAGACTTAGTGTAGGTCTGTTGGAGGTTTTCACTATTTTTAGTCTATAATAAATAATTCTTTATGGGTCGTGAAAGTTGACATTACATCACAACTAGTATTTGTCAATTGGAATGATTACTTTCATTAACTAAGTAGCTAACTAGTATCATATAAAACTAAAGACAAAAAATAATGATTTTCTATTTGGGAGGGACGAGAACAAAGATATTTTTAACAGTGATTAATAATATATTTAAGCCAGAAGTTTATCTAATCATTTCACGTAACCTACCTTCATTGAAACATGCAATACTTTAACAAGTGCAATGATGTTAGAATACTTGTTAAAGTGTATGCAATGATGTTAGAATACAAAAATTAAACGGAATGCAGAGAACGTGTTGATAGGTTGATGGATGAGAATGTCACAATTAATTCGGTTTGGTACCCAAAAGAAAAGGGAAAAAACATGTTTGTACAACTTACTGCCAGCTTTTGAGCTACAACCGGCAAAAATTGTAGTTCTAGGCAACCATCAACACTGCAAGAAGCAAAAGGAGAGATGAGTGTGACTAAACTTAGAAACAAGTCAGTGAGTATTGGTAACTACCAGCCACAACCAAATTTAAAGGTGATAAGAGTTCAACCACAACAGCAGCTGCAAACAAGTTTAAACCTGCTACCAGCAATCGATGACCCAATAGTCAGGAATAAGAACCCCTCTCCCCACCATCAAGAAAGATGAACACAAGCCACAGTTGAATCACGAAACAGAGATGATGTCAAAATGACAGGAATCAAAATAGGACTCAGACCTGGGACGGCCCTCATGTGTTTCAGAAAAAAGTTATTGTTTATCAGCATAGTGGGTATGTCCGATTCCACCAATCCAGTGTCAAATTATGATGCTCCCACACAAGCGAACTAGATATTGTTTTGGTTTCAAGATCAGTGGGTGTGGCAAAAGTAAGAATTGTGTGATCTTGGGATTAGGTTTGTGATTTTAACTACCTTAGTCGCTTTGAAGTGTAATTTTCCCAAAATTCTCTATTTTTTTATAGGATTTTGTTGCCCTCTTTAACACCTCATGACTCAGTTACCTCTTGTTTTCCGCTGTCATGTCTTGCACACCCATTAAATATGTTAGATGTGTGTCCTACGATGGCATTTTTTGTTTCTGGATGCCTTTTTTTCTGGGTTCAATTGGTGATTAATTTTTCATTCATGTTTGTGTGCTTGCGCTTGCCCTTGTCCAGTTCTGTTTGGGATTGCATATATTGTGTTTCTTCATGTCAATGCATTTGTGTTCTAGTTGGCTGCATCTTACTGACTGGAATTGTTGGCCAGGGTCAAGGTTGCTAATCAGGTGGGAAGTATTCCTCTTGATTGGGCTTTGGGAGCTTTTATTATGCAAACAACAGCTGATGCAGATATACAGAACCATAACTGGATTGCCACCATTTTCAGTGATGAATCGCCTACTCTCCTCTCAATTATTGGATTTTTTTTAGTGTTGTTAACGGCATGGTCTATATCTAGGTGGAGGAAACCTCAGTTGAAGACAATATATGATCTAGAAAAAGGACGATATATAATCACGCGGATTGGTAGATAAGGCTTTTGATGCATGGTTCTTGGTTTACGAATGTGGAGGCACTGTTGTGATTATGACGAAAATATTTATCCTTTTCTAACTTGATGGTCAACCATTGAAGGCCATGCCAGTGGAGGCTCAAATAGTATATGATTGGAGTTTGGATGCAGGATATGGAGTCACTCTTGCTGAGGAACTAGGGTAGAGTAGCACGTTTCTTTGTTGTTTAGTGGAATTCAGGAATTGTTTGTTGTGCCACTCGCTTCACTGGTTATAGATAACAGTAAGGCAAGAAGTGGAGCAGGTCAGCTTAGGAATTGCCAGGAGGAACTAAATGCTTCATCCTTCAACACAAAACACCTTCTTCTGTGGTATATTTGTACCAAACTCTATACAAAAGTTTGTTGCCCAATTGCTACATATAAAAAAAATTCATCATTCCCTACCTGGAAAAGCTAGTTGCGGAAGCTGATATACTATATGCTACATCATTTTATTGTATTGGCTTCCAAATTTAATGATTAGATTACGTAAGATAATATCTCAGTAGTTTGTGGTGTAAGCATCTAATACAATGTTTCGTGTAACTACATACACGTTACGTTATATTTTACTATTGGCCAAAACATTAAAATAATTCTCAAAACTACATTCAAGATCCAATCCAATGCATGGGATCGGCATTCGTAACGAAAATTGTTGATCCAGTTCACTATTTGGAGAATCGCTGATCTAATCGAGGGTTCATTTAGTTCTCACAAGATGCAATTGCACTATTTTTCTAATATCTGATAATAACATACAGGCATGGTTTGGGGTAATTTCCAGTGATATATTGTGTCACTTTTACAAGCTTCACTGATGTCTCCATTTATATTATTGCCATATAAAAAGTGCTAATGTATTTTGAAAATTTTAAGATTTTAGTTCTTTTTAGAAGATGTTTTCATCACATTTATCTTGCAAATATAAAAGGCTTTTAACACATCATATTTTTAAAAAACTTTTAATCAAGTCTGTTATTCGAACAAAATCTCTTTATTTTATCACAAGTCGCATTCCATTAGCGTACGAAAAACAAAAATGGAAGATAAATGTTAAGAGAATATCTCATACTCCATTAGGACCATTAATGTTCTTTCCCTTTTATAGATTTGTTTATGTCCTTCTTAGTTATGGTTATGTTGATATTTATTACGTAAGGTGGTAGGAGAAATGTCTTTATGAACAATTTTTTATCATAATCATACCAATATTTGTCTATGATCTTGTATGGTTGTATTGGGATCCCTTCACTCCCGAAAGCTTTTCGATTAAGCCAATGATTTGATTTAATTCATGTTCAAATTTTACAAAAGAGGTATAGAACAAAATGTTTAAGTAAAATAATCGTGACCGTCCATTTTACTTTGCATAAAATCACTTGTAGTTAGGTTCATAACAGAATAGCTAAATGAGCATCCAAAAGTATCTGATGGACGAAGTTTAGTGTATGAAGAGACTTTTTTTTTTTTGTACGAGGATGTTTTTCGTTTCACAGTAAGAGTACTTGTTGGAGATTATTTTATTGTATATAAGTGAGTGTAAATTTTATTTTATAAGTTAATTTTATGAAGTTGAATTAGGTTTAAAGTTCACTTTTTATTTAAAGTCAAAAAGTCAATTCTAACGTTAGAACATTTCATTGTATATCGGTGATGTAAACCTTATAATATAAGTTGATTTTTATAAAGTTGAGTCAGACTTCAAATCCATTTTTAACACTAAAACACTAACATAAAATGCAAATATATTTTTATTTTGTAGATTGTTAAGTGTCATACGTATACTGCATAACAAACGTAATAACGAATTTAGATCTTGTTTGATAGAAAAAAAAATCAAAAGACTTAAAACAAGTAAATTAAAAAATAAAATAAGTTTATTTCGCAAGTTAAAATCTATCTATTCACTTCAAAATTTATAAAAACTCTATTGTTTATTTTTTAAAATAAAAATTATTTAAATTTATGCATATATTAATTGCAGCAACTCACAAGAGAAATTTAATTTATCTTACCTTTTTTTTGTCCTGTAAGTATTTATTAAAAAGTTTATCAAAAACACTATTATTTTCTTTTATTTTCCTAATATCATAAAAGAACTTGTAATTTTCTTTTATTTTCTCTATTTTCCTATTGATCTCTGGTGAGTAATTAAAGAAATAGTGAGGCACATGTGGTGTAGGCAGAGAATTCAAAACAAGTTCGAAATGGGTTAGAGGAAATTTTTGAGTTAATGAGTTTTATAATAACCCTCTTATGAAAGTAATATGCATGATACGCAAGTGCAATTTAACAAAACATGTCCCTTACGGTAGTTAGACAATAAATGTTGCATTTGCCTCAACTCCTACAAGATAGGAATCAACTACTCCAACATGATCATAGATTTTGTAGGAAACAAAGAGGCTATAATTGCATGGTACCCATAGTTTACTTCAAAACACCAACCATTTCGTGTGTAATTGCGATAAACTTTCAAAGAAACCCATTTTTGAAACAAGTCATGCAAATAGAAGGTACACAAGTCAATGCAACAACTCCTTGTTAACATGTCCAATTTTATTTGAAGGCACCATGTGTGTGAGTGAGAGTGAAAAAAAAGAAGCATATATAAGAGTTTCTTGGTTCCAACATGCTTGAAGTTTCAAACACCTTACTGTTAGGTTCACAAAATTGAAGGCCATGTTGAATGTTGAGGTGATTGGGAACAATAAAAGGAAGAGGTGTGGGAGGGTTTTCAGGTTCAAGAACTTTGCTGAACCTGGATACCCTGTTATGTTTGGTGGGCCATTTCGAGAGAATGTGAATGCATTGCTTGAATATGCAAATTTGGAGAGTCATCTAAGCATGCCAATGTGGTCTTTTGAGCTTGAAGTTCATCACCACCCACCTCTGCATATCTTCTTGTTTGTGATTGAAGAGCCAATAGAAGCAGTGCTCAATCGTCATTGCAAGCATTGTCAATACGTTGGTAATGTTCATGTTTGGCTTGAACAAGGTTAATTAAAAGCTTATGAATAATAAAGCAACATGTTTATTGGTGACTTGAATTTGAGTTGGGTTTTGAATATAGCACAGGCTGGGGAAACCATTTGATCTGCAATAAGAAGTATCACTTTGTGTTACCCTCAAAGGAGACACTTGGTAGCTGCAGGAACTGTGAAGGGTGCTGTGATGCAATTGCTACAATGAACAATGGTAAGTCAAAATTAACTGAATTACAGGGTCATATGATGCATGGTGTTTTTCACTCTAATGGATTCGGCCATTTGCTATGTGTCAATGGATTGGAAATGGGTTCTAATTTGCCTGGAAACCAGATCATGGACTTTTGGAACCGTTTGTGCAAGGCATTGCAAGCAAGGTCAATTCAATTTTCGATCATTTTTCTTACAAATTCTTTTTTATTTATCAACAATTTTCTTTTCTCATTTTTTTCTTCTTCTAAATATCTATCCAAAGTTTACTACCACTGTTCAGAAAGTTTGCATGGAAAATACGACTCAAACTTCCACTATTTTAACCAAATCAAATCACTTCTGTAAATACATGTAGTAGCATTTGCTTAAACTCACTCCAAGGGGAAAAGTTACTACCATACTTTTACAAATTTTTATTTGTAATCTTAATACATTTTAATTAATAAAAAACACTGAAATCAGTATCATGTTATTCCTAATTTTTACTAGTAGAATTTTAGAAAATTTGCAAACAACTTATTAATTGGAGTACTATGAATTTGATTTTCTTAAACAACATCTTAAATTCGAGATTAATAATAATAAAAAAATGAAACTTCTACACGTTAACAACATGATTATAAAAAGAAACTCTTAAGGACAAGTTTAAATTTTTTGAAAAACGTCATCGATCTAACAAGCTCATGCAATAATATTCCGCATTAACTAATTTATTGTTATAAATATATATATTAGTTTTCATATTTTTCTCTCCCCGATGAAAAAAATATTAAAATTTCAAATATGACAGTTATATATTTCGACCTTTTATAGTTTTTGAGAGTTTGATAGCTATGTATTAGTCATATTTAGAATTTAAAGGAGGTATAATTTTTAAAACATAATTATTGAAGTGAATGATTAATATATATCATTATTAAAAAAAATCATGAAATACAAACCAATTTTTAGAGATAAAAAATAATTAGTTGTTCTAGTGATTAAATTATAGACCATTTTAGATACTAAAAAATTTTGATTTATAAATTAGTTTTTATTATTGTTAAATAGTTTTTAAATTGATGTGCAATTAGCAATCAAGGTTTTTGCTACTAATTATTTAAATTCTAAATTTGGTAGCAAAAACATTGGTTGCTAATTAGACATCAGTTTAGAAACCATTTAACAATACTAAAAACTAATTTAGAAACCAAAATTTTTGTAGTCTATTTCTGATTTAGTCTTTATAACAACTAATTATTTTTTGTCACTAAAAATTGATTTTTAGTAGATGCAAAGTTTTTGAGAAAAGTGAAAACTGATGAATATATATGTTTGACATGATAGGAAGGTGAGTTTAAATGATGTTTCAGAGAAGAGGGGAATGGAACTGAGACTTGTGAATGGAATAGCATATAGTGAATCATGGTTTAGTCGTTGGGGTTACAAATTTGGTCGAGGAAGCTTTGGTGTGACTCAATCCATGTACCTGAAGGCCATAGAAGCAATAAGAAGCATGCCATTGTACTTGATCACACACCACATCACCAACTCCAACCATGCCATTCCACTCATCTTCTCAAGGTATCAAACACTTTCAGATCAATCCCTTCTTACCCTTGGTGACCTTTTTTCTTTCATGTTAGACCTCAAATCACGTCTTCCACCAGATCTTTCCATTGCTTCTTATACCACCACTGCCTTGCTTGAGACCAACTCTCGTTGGTCCCCTAAAAGGATTCAGATGGCAACAAGGGTCATTGTTGAGGCCTTGAAAAACACTGAGTTTAGATGGGTTTCAAGGCAAGAAGTTAGAGATGCTGCTCGTGCATACATTGGAGACACTGGTTTGCTAGATTTTGTCTTGAAGTCATTGGGAAACCATGTTGTAGGAAACTACTTGGTTCGTAGAAGCTTGAACCCTGTCACCAAAGTCTTGGAATATTGCTTGGAAGACATTTCTAAACTTTACACTTGTAATCAGAGTTTGGTAATGAGTAACAAAGTGAAGGACAAATACAAGATCACTCGAACTCAACTAATCAAAGACATGCTTTATCTATACAACTACATTCTAGTAGACCCTAAACCAATCATGGGATCAGAATTTCTCTCTGCTATACCATTAGCAGCTAGGATCATTCTTGACACCAAGTATTTTATAAAAGACTACTTTGGAGATTTTTCTTACCAACTTGATCTAGGTTCACAAGATAAACTCAACCTTTATTGTACAATTTTGATGAGGAATGGTGATGAGTACCTGAACAAGGCCTTTATGCCACCCCATGAGTGCATCACACTCAAAACAACTGCTACTATCAATGACTTGAAGCTGGAGGTTGAAAGAAGCTTTAGAGAAATGTATTGGGGGTTGAGAAGTTTTGTTGTGGACTCAATTCAGAATTTGAGTGTGAATAATGGGACAGATATGGTTTTTGGACTGGCCAAAGTGGGTGAAAAAGTTGTAGCTGAAGGTCGTCACACCAACATGATTGAGCAAATATGTGAACGTGATCCAAATAGTGGTGTAGTGGATTGTGGTTGTGGAACCATAGAAGATGATGGTGAAAGGATGGTCTCATGTGATATTTGTGAAATTTTGCAACATACTAGATGTGTTCGAATTCCAAATGACCAAGACATTCCTCATATTTTTCTATGCAAAAAATGTGAACAAGAAATTGTTTTCTTTCCTTCTTTGCCATAATTATACCATTATCAATTTCTTTGATCATGTTCACTCATTCCTTTTTCCATTTCAAGGTTGTCTTTGAGGTTCAACAATAACAATTGTTTTTTTTTTTTTGCTACATTTGTTGCAAGGGGGATAATGAAATGGGCCACACCCAAACTATATTGGGCTTACAATCTGATTACATTATTATTATTATTATTATTATTATTATTATTATTATTATTTATGGAGAAGTTTAATCATGCATACTTATGATGCTTGAAAACAAGTGTGACCATAATTATTATTATTAATATTATAGAAATGTGATTTGACTCATGCACCCATGATCTCATTTTTGTTGGTAAGGCTTAAAAACTTAACAATTGCATGAGTCTTAGAAAAACCTATTGTTATCTTCAGAACCGAATGTTATTAACTCATACACTCACATAAATGGTGGCTTTGAATAAAAGAAATGTTATGAGAAACAATTGGGTAAAGAATTGAAAGAAGTTATTATATTTGAATCACCTTGGTTACATTTTTTAATACTATGCTTCAATTTGCTACCAACCTTTTTTGAACTTGGCTTGTTGGCTTCAATTATTCAAACTGCTAGATGCTTTCCAAACAAAACAAATACAAATTTGACTTTATCACCTTTTGATCTAACTACTATTCTATGACCATTGAGAGAGAGAGAGAGAGGTAGAGAGAATTTAGTTTGACATTTCATTAAATATATTTAATGTGATTCGATTTTTTTTCTTTAAATTTAATATAACATTTAAATTAATATTTTTTTATTCCATTTAGATATTCTTTTATTATTATAAAAATGTTAAACGTTTTTAAAATAAAATTTATAATTTTTTGAAATGATTAAACATCTTATAATAAAATATTATTGAATAAAAATACATACTATGAATTATTTTTTAATTATTTTTGTGTGATTGTTATCATATTCTTAATTTTAAGTCTTTTTATATTTACAAAGATAATATATAATCTTATAGTTAAAAATAATTATACAAATAAAATAACTATAAAAATATTAATTTTTTAATAATAACTTTTTGAAACATGTTTGATTGACTAATAGCGTAGAACTTTATCCCATAACAAGATATCTATTAAACTCAGATTAAAATATATTTTTTAAGAAGTTGTAAAGAACCGTTCATTCTAATTTATACTATTCGGTACATAATGTATTATAAGAACTATATACACTATTATACATGTATAGAATATATATTATAAAACATTAAACTTAATTTTTTCAAAGGAATATTTACAAAAAACTATTCTTAAGCATAGTTCCTCTCTATTATTTTTGTATAAAATATTATAATAATTCATATATATATATAAAGGATGAAGAAATTAAAAAATATATAATATAACATAATATTATAACATTTATATCAAACATATCATACTATTAAGATAGGAGACATAATACAAATTACAACTAAATTGTTTTCAAGTAAATGTGCACGAATTTTTAATCACATAAAATAATGTAATTTATTATACTTAACATATTTTTAGAATATTCATATTAAACATATCTCATTGGAATAAAGCATGACTCATCATAAACACAATTGATAAAAATCAATCTAATTTTCTTATGTAAGGGTAGTTATTTTAATCTACTATAGAGAACGGTGATACATATAACATTTTTTTATCTTCTCACCACTTAAAATTTTATGTAAGTGATTAGATAATCAATGAAGCATAAGATATTCATTAGTTAGTGGGTTTTGTACTTAATACTATCTTTAGAGCCTAAAATCATTCCATGTATTCTTAGCACACGCTCATGATGAGACCACGAGGGGTAATATAGCCTTATGAAGACAACATATCATACAAACATCACAATATATATCATCACCACACATCAATACATTATCAAACATGCATCTTTTTACATTAATCATATATTTGTAAACATATACAATTAATCTAACATATAAATCATCAACAACATCATCATCACCATCTAAGTGTTTCTTGAGCTAGTTCATTTCTCTTGAGCAATCTTGCTTCCTACAACTAAGAAAACTTCTTTGCTTGAGCAGTCTCACATCACTTGGGCAAGATAACTATAGAAAACATAATTGGTTTTCTCTCTCCCTCACTCCAATGTTCACTCCACACTTGAGTGTCCATTGCTTAAGGGTCTCTTCACAATGCTTGAGCAATGTACCTATTGTGTCACATGCAACAAGTTCCATTCTTGTGTAAATGAACTTCATGTGAAAGTTATGTATCTACTACACGACTTCTATATTGTTTTTTCCCTGGTATAGAAATCGTACACCTAAAGCACAACTTCTATTCTATGATCTCGTGCACATGATACATGTCTTACCTACTATGAGAATTAAAAAAGAAAATTTTCCATTTCATAAATTAACAAAACAAATTGCACCATTTATGTCAAACAAACCTCTTTTGTGGATCGTAGTTTTAGTACCTTCTTTATTAAACTTGTATTTAGGTTATTTAATTCTCTCAATCCATTCATATTACAAAAAAGCACATGCAATAAACATCTTCATCATAATAATGCTTTAAATATTCAATTTTAACAACCTGTCTTTACAATATACAGAGAATGCGTGAATTTGAAATTTTAATATATTCCTATTCCTCCAAGATTTAGATGAAGTTTCTTAAATAACTTTTCTAATTAAAATTTAAGTTAAATTTCATATATTTAAACCAAAAAATGTTATCATTAAAAGTCATTATATGTGGTCCTAACATTGGGTTTAGGTCCATTTTGAAACAATATTAAAAAAAAATAAGAAACTGAAAAATATGAATTCCAAACATAAAATTTTATAATAATATAGGACAAAATAAGATGCACTATATGTTCCTCCATTCATAAACTATCATATATACAAGTAAAAAATTATATATTTTTATGATAATTATTTAAATTTCATTCTAAAATCAAACTCTTTAATATTAACCAACACTGTTTTGTCCCCTCCACGATCCTTTTAAGCCAGAATAAGGGAAAATGAAGAATTGGAAAAACAACCATTGACTTTAAGAATAGTTTATGAAATAAGTTGTTATATGCTTTTAACCATATTATTTGGGTCACAAAAATACAAGCAACACCAACACTTGTTTTTTTATTGTTTTCTTTTGTACCAATGAGACCATGTGTACGAGAATCTATGTTCAACATCATTCAAATTCAGATAAGGATTTTCCAACATTGTGATACATTCTTTCTCCCTAACACTTTTTACTTAACTTTTTTTCCAAATATAACAACTTTCACATAATTTACTATTATTCTGAATGGTTAAATGCTTTCATTACAAAAATGACATGTTATGGGAAAATATGGGTATTTAACTATGCTTGTATTGAGTTGGATGATCATGTAATTGAATAAAATTAAGGGAAACACTATGGAGCTTGGCAAAAAACAACTATCTTTCAAAGTTTTGCTTGCAAGGGTGTGTGAAGTGAATTTTTTTTATTAACTTGACTTGGTCTTATGGAGGATCTAGAGCCACCTCATGTGTGCTTAATTTTGTTTATTATTGAATTTTACTATATTTGTGTGTGAGCATTTGGCCATTAAATTACTGAACATGTTTTCTTTCTTTTCCCCACTTCCTTTTATTTGGTGTAGGCATTTTGTCCCCAATTCAACTATTGGCGCTCCAGTTATTGAAAGTTTTAGAAAGCACACAAAGTAACAGTCTTCCTTTTTCACTGATATAAACTATTTTATTTTATTTTATTTTATTTTTTGCTTATTTACATTATGTGCTTCTGGTTTTACATTCATTTAGAGACATAAAAAAAATGTGTCCTTATACTTCTTTTGGTTTGTCTTCCTCTTATGCAGTTTTGTTCAACCTACCTTTATATAATATTTTGTTGTCTACCTTCTTAAAAGTGGTTCTTGTGGACAAATGAATGGAAGAACTTATCCAAAGAATTAAGTCACATGGTATGAGGCTCGGGCCCCCATTGAAGAGGTATTTCCTTTGGTAAATATTTTCCTTCTATGGTTCTCACATGGTCATACCTGTATATATGGATTTCGTTATCATCTTTTCTCTTTTGTGAATATTGTGAGTGTGTGCATAAAATAGAGATCATATACAATATCTTTTACCTTAAGTTCTTAGTCTCTAGAGGGTGTTTATTCTTGTGTATATAATCTTTGTTTTTTTTTCACAAGTGGAAGCTAAAAGTCATGTGGAAATGGTTCACGTGATGACTGTAGACTTGAATTTGGAGGACAAAAGTTTATGCTAGAGTCTAGAGATGATGGATAAAGTATCACCCCTCTTTCTTATGTTATGTGATGACTTTTTTACAATGTGAGAAGTAATAATTTGTCTCTAAGGACAAATATCAAATCCACAAGGAACAAATGAATTATCAAGTATAAGATTCACAAAATAGAAAACAAAATAATTAAGTTTGTTGGAAGTTTCTTGTTTATGATTTCAAGAATTGTAAAGAAAGCAAGTTAAAGAGTTTGTTGGTTCAATTGGAAAAATTGGGATTGGGTTCATCCTTCTTACTCTTGTGTATTTTGAAAAGCATATATTCTATCATTTGCTTGATGTTGATGTTCATATAAAATTCATTTATATTGATTCCTCGCATATAAAGTTATTAAGAGAGTCTTCTAAATATCGATTCTTTGCATATTTATAAAAACTCTTCAACATTAGGATTAAATGTTAATAGCAATTAACATTTCAAATTTGTTCCTACCATTCAAATATGTTAAGCATTATCATTTGGATCAAAAACTTAGAGATACTTTTCAGTCAAATCTAAGGATCTAAATCATGATACACAAGCATTACAACTAAAATGACAATATCAATCATCAATCAATAACAAAATATTATATTAACATATCACCTCAATACATAAGATTTAGCCACTCATGTTGGCCATTACAAGCATGGAAAGCAAGAAAAGAAGATCCAGGATGTTCCTCATTGACGGTTGCCTCCTTTAGGGTATTTTAACATCTAATATTCTCTCAATTGATGTCTAGGGTTGTCCATCACGCCTCATATTTAACCTAGTTGGACTTGGGCTAAGTGACTTCTTGCCTGAGCGTTATTGGGCTCGCCTGGATGAGTTAGACGAAAACAAGCCCAACGTCTTTAGAATGATCTCACCTGGGGGTAACTAAGCTCGCTTGAGAGAGATCCTCTAGAAGCTTCTTGCTTAGGCGAGTTTGGGTGAGTGTTTGGAGCATTTCAACTTTCTCTTTTTATCTTGTATATTATCTTTTTGCCCTTTCATCTCCATTTTTTCCTAGAATCCTGAAATTAACACAAATTTGAGAATAAATTGTTCTTATTCATATTATATCACAAAATATGTAAAATAATTTAAATTCATAAATTAGGGGTTATATTATGGTTATTTTATCAATTAATATTCATAAGTGTTTGTATTGAAATATGACACTTATCAACCCCCCAACTTAGAATCTTGCTTGACCTCATGCAAAGTAAATGAATATAACCAAATCATATTTGAATTTAAATATCAGAACAACTTTATTTATTAAACAACATATGAGATTAGAAACTTATGTTGTTTCCAAATTCAAATATAACAAAATATAGATATAATCAACTTCCAGGATCCAACTAAAACAATAAAATGACAATTCATCAAAGAATTTCTTCTCATATGCTCACATGTAAGTGTTTGTATATATTTTTACTGAATCATAACAGATCATAGTTGCTTTTCATTTCATCTTCATATCAAATACATATTAGAAGCATGAATATAATCAGGCTGAGCTTCCAAAAAGTATTGGTTTTTCAGATAACAAAATGCACATTTTAAAGATGAAGAACATACCTACTATCCAGTTATAATACATATGTGTTATTTAATCACTATTTTCTTTTGACTTCACATTTCTCCTCATTTTCTTTCTACTTATTCATGATTTCAACATGAATTTTTCAACACATTTTTTTCATCAATAGGAATAGATTCTTCCTATTTCTAACTATTTGAACTTTTAACAATTAGAACCAACCATTCCCACACACACACACACACACACACACACACACACACACACACACACACATATATATATCATCTATGTTCTCCTTTCTTAAACATGTTAATGGGTGGGAAAATACATCATTAAGGTTTAGGGTGTAATAATAACAAAACAAGTTGGCTCAAAGGGGAAAATTGGGATTGAGGTTCATCCTTCTCACTCTTTTGTATTTTGAAAAGCATAGTAATATTATATCATTTGATTGATGTTGATGCCCATATAGCAATTAGTATTTCAAATTTATTCATAGCATTCAAATATGTTAAGCATTATCATTTGGGTCAGAAATTTGGAGATACTCTTCAGTCAAATCTAAGGATCTAAATCATGATAAACAAGCATTACAACTAAAATGATAATACCAATCATCAATAAAGAACATAATATTATATTTAAATATCACCTCAATACATAAAAGTTTGAACAAATTACTCTCAATCCCAAAGGGTAGAATTAGCCACTCATGTTGGCCATTACAAGCATGAAAAACAAGAAAAGAAGATTTAGGATGTTCCTCCTTGACGGTTGCCCCTTTAGGGTTTTCTAACACCTTTTATTCTTCCAATTGATGTATAGGGTTGTGTCTCATGCCTCATATTTAACCTAGTTGGGTTTGATATAAGTGACTTCTCGTCTGGGCATGTGGTGGTGTTTAAACCAGGTACGTATGCTTAGGAAGAAGTATCCATTGCTTAACATTGAGGTATGTCAGCCTATTCTTTTGACTAACTTCTTTTATTTCAATTTAGATTCATATTTTCTTCATGGTTTTAAACATATTAGATAATTGAGATTTTTTGCTTCCTTGATTCTTGAACATGTTAAATATTTTGAATTTTAATTTTTTAAAGAGTACATTTAAGTATCAAATTTTTGTGTTCCTCTATGTAAATTACACTATGGGCATTACTATATCCTTTTGTTAATCTTTTCATAGTTATTTATCTCTCTCCCTGTACATTCAAAGTTTTGCAGAGATCCATCCAGACTTTGTAGATTTAAAGTTTAGACACCACCACACTCCTAGTGGTATTATAAGACTGGAAACTACAGAGATTCACAACATTGCCACAAAAAGCTTTGGTTCAAACTAGCTGCAAGAGGGTGCCAAAGTAAACACAAACAACATAACCAAAATTGATGCATATTTCAAAATTTAAAGCAAATCGAAATCTCATTCCATAAAAGCAAACAATAACTTAAAGTAGATTGAAAAGAAAATGAATATCAAAAGAAGTATTACAATTAAAGCGAGAACATACCTCTTTTGATTAATCAAATAAAATGCCACAACGAATTATAAATTAGGATTGCAAGATTGAAACCATAGACATCAAATGTCGCAATGTAAAGGAGTTGAAGATGAAAGCCTTAGAAATCGAATTGGACAACGTGAACGAGTCGAACAACGACAATATGAACGAGCAAAAGAGCGAAACCCTTGAAATGGAACATAAACAAAATCCTTGAAGACTGAAATGTGTAGTGTGAATGAGTAGAAGATGAAATGGAAATAAAGAAAATAGAAAAACGGAAATCAACTTATCCATTTAGAGCAAAGAATGAAATGTTGAACCTTGTGATGTTCAATGTTTTGAAGAATCCAAATCCTTTGAAGGGTGTTGAAGCCTCTGCTTTGCTTGATGTTGTTGTGCTGGTTTAAACTTTGTTCTGGGGTAGTTTATGTGTTGTAATCCACCCTTGTATTAAATCTCAAGCAATTAGCATCTCAATCTTTATGAAAGTAAAATGTTTTTCAAACTAAGTTGAAACAACCGATTGTTTTGT
>Ga0123342_1000391_pt1 | contig 67693 bp, 39 predicted proteins | sample Turbeawhitnodule_FD_89960 | JGI IMG/M metagenome (GOLD analysis project Ga0123342, IMG submission 89960) | Root nodule microbial communities of legume samples collected from Mexico - Turtle bean Mexico white nodule | ecosystem: Host-associated > Plants > Roots > Nodule | place: Mexico: Nepantla... | reverse complement strand
CACGGTTATATCATCGTACTGTCGAATTGACTTAAATGTTTTAGATAAGAAAAATAACAAAAATATAAAGATAAAAATGGAAACGTACATGAACTAAATATATATATATATATATATATATATATATATTTATTTATTTATAGGAATAAAGAAAATTTTAAGTTTTTAATATGTTGTATAATTTAATTTACAATTAATATTAAATAAAATGTTTTATAGAAACGTGTTCTAATAAAAGTTGTAACGTCCAACTAGTACATTATACTACTTTTTTGTATAATCATTTAAGAATGTTATTTAATATTAAATTTATATATTGTATGCTATATTTTTTTCACTCTATAAAGATGTTACTATTTTCTTTTTGTTCGTGTAACTTTTTAATTTCACTAATATTTTAAATTTTAAATTCATCTTAATTAATTTTTTAAAAACTAATTTAAAACTAAAATAATGATTAGATATCAATTTAAAAATTATTTTATATTTTTTATTAATAATAAAAACTACTTTAAATACTAATAATTTTTTTAATTTTTAAAATAGTCTTTAATTTAATTAATAGTAACTAAATATTTTTATCTTTAAAATTAATTATCTTTTAGTGATTTGATAAAAATAAAATAAAATAAAAAAATTATATTTCAGAAATATTAAAAACAGAATAATAAATTGTATAGTGAAAACAGAGAGACGTATAAAAAAAGCATAAAAAAAAAGTAAATAGAAGATGAACTTTGGCAAGAAGTAACTATTTATGCACATGATCCACTCAAATCATGAGAGCATTCATTCTCCTTGCAGATGTTAATAAAAAAAAGGAAGAGTGGCAATATTAAAAACATGTCAAAATATGAACTACTTCTCATACATTAAATATTAAAAACATCTCAAGATATTAATCATAATTATTTATTAAAATATGTATCACGTTGATTTTAATTTCTAAATTAACTTTTATTATTGTTAAATAATTTTTAAATCGGTATCTAATTCTATCAAAGTTTTTTGTTATCAAATTTATAATTTAAATAATTGGTAGTTAAAATTTTGTAACTAATAGATATCAATTTAAAAATAATATAAACTAATTTAAAAACCAAATATTTTGTCAATTCTTAAAATATTTCTAATTTAGTCACAATAGAAACTATTAGTTTCTATTTCATAATTTTATTGTAAAATAAGTTATAATTGGATTAAAAGTTTAATTATTTTTTATTCAATGTATACTATCCAACATTCATCTTTGAATATGCAGTGTAGTCTTAACTACATTTAAAAAAAAAAAACTTAAAAAATATCCTTATGCGATTACTTTTGAAATATAAAGTGTGAGAATATGAATAATCATCTTTTATATATATATATATATATATATATATATATATATATATATTTGAACTTACATTAAAAAAATATGCAAATTATTATTATAGATAACAAAGATGATGAATATTAGGGAGAGTTATCTTCTATATATTCTTAGTAATTTGTTTAGAGTTTGACAGATCAATAGATTTATTTACTTATCTTAATTGTCAAATATAAAAATTATCAGTAGCGAAAATAATCTCCTATAATTCATTATCTTATGAAAAAAAGTATGACAACTTTTAATCAATTTTCTTTATCTTATGATCTTTGATTTACTAAAGTTTATTATATTTGTTTATCTCAAAATATTTACAACTGTAAAATCTATTTTTTTAATTTTTTATTTACACTGTATATTTTTTTTTATTATAATATCTTTTATATTTTCTTTATCTTTCAGTACATTTATAGCTATATAAAAAGGTTTCATAAGTCATGTATTATTATAATATATTTTTTTTAAAGTCAGAGGCAAGGTGTCGGAGCCACCTTATACGTAGTTTTTGTAAATAAATTTTTTAAGGTCAACTTTTTTTATTAGTGATTATTTTTATGAAAATTAATGTAAAATATTCAATAAATTAAATATTCACTACAATAAAATTATGAAATAAAAACTAATTTTTAGTAATAAAAAATAATTAATTGCTAGTAACTAAATTATAAACTATTTTAGAGGCTAAAAATATTTTAATTTTTAAATTAGTTTTTATGATTGTTAAATGGTTTCTAAATTAGTATCTAGTTAACCATCAAAGTTTTTGTTACAAAATTTAGAAACTAAACAAGAGTAGTTAAAATCTTGGTTGCTAATTAGATATCAATTTAGAAACCATTTAACAATAATAGAAACTAATTTAGAAACCATTTTTTTTTTCTAAAATGGTATCTAATTTAGTTACTATAACAACTAATTATTTTTTGTCTCTAAAATTGATTTTTATTTCATGTTTTTCTTGTAGTGATTTATTTGTAAAAATATTACTGAGTAAATTTATCTGACTCAGTTCAATGAAAAGTTTTACAAATTAATGTAAAATGTTTATTAAATTAATTATAAGATTTAAAATGAACCCTTTAAACATTACATAAACCAAATTGAAAAGAAGAAGCTGTTCATAAATTCCACATATAGAGTTGTGTATAGAGTCTCGATCAAAACCTTTTTGAACCAATCCAAAAGCATATGAAAAGTTGAAAATGAAGAAAAAAAATGAAGCGTTGTAATAAATACACGTAAATCTTGTGTGATACACAAGAATAAATAATTTTGATAATGTAGAAAATGTGAAATTTTGTGGAGGTGAAGTGTTGGTGAGTTGCATGGTTTTGTCTATAGTGAATACGTAAGCACATGGAAGAAGGTCTGAAATTTCTCTATCTTCACCAGAAAACAGAAAAGTTGAGTCCATGAAATTTCGAGGTAAATGAATGGCCACCAAAAGTTAAGTTAATTTCTGACCCCACAACACTCTCCACCCATCTTCAACCCACGTCTATGCATTACTCAAAACCACACACACTTTGCTTTTAATGAGCACAAAGTTAGATAAATACGACAAATTCTCCTTTTCATTACTTTGAACTCACACTTAGTATACAATTTTAGTTAAGTTTCTCAAATTCACTTAAGTATACAATTTTAGTTAACTTTCTCAAATTGGATTCGGTTGATCAAAAAATATCATTCATCACGATTTTGTCCTTAAAAGGCATCTTGGTGGGTTGAAGATGAATGTTGGAGATCTCACGTCAACTAGAAATTAAAACAATTCATTGTATATAAGTGGGTGCAAACCTCAACCTCATGAGCTAGTTTTATGGGGTTGAGTTAGGCTTAAAGTCCATTTTCTTAACAATGAGAGAGTATATAAACACTATTATAGGATATTAATATATTTTATGTTGATTCATCGCTGACGTGGATGTTATACTATTATAATATAGTCCATACTAAAAATTCGTTATTGCGTGTACCGGTCGAGGTCAGACGAACCACTTCACCCATTATAGAATTAATGCATCAAGGTAAATTAAGGAGGTATGCGGCAAATTAGGTCAATTTAAGTAATGATATACATTAGATAGGTCCATGAACTAGATAGCTCATTACAAACACTATAAAAAAACATGATTATACAAGAATGATGTATGTTTTATCAATATATTAATCATACTCATACAAAGCATTTACTTGGTCGTTGGATAACCTTTTACAGATACAATTCCTACCAAAAGCTAAGGAACGAATGCAAGAAGAAAAGAGAGGAAAACATTACTGAGAGGAGAGTATCAATTGTCGGTAACAAGAGAGTATTTTCTAAGCCTTATACAATTAAGACAAAAAAGTATTGATTAAGACATATTCCAATAATTTCTTCACTACAATTATTCAAAAAAAAATTAAAATTTGGATTAGAAATAAAAAATAATTTTACCCATTATAAATATTATTTACTTTAATATATAAGTTACACTTTCACATGAGAAATCCAACCTTCACTATTCAAATTATATTTAACTTTCATGTATTCTCAGCGTAAAGATTTACAATAATATAATACTAGTATTTAGAAATAATATATATAACACTTAAAACCATAGAACTTTTAATAACTACGGTGCTAAATCTCAGATAAATAAAAATTTAAAATTAATATTTGTCATGCTATTTTCTTAATTTAAAAGTAATTGTAAATTAAGACATTTTCAAATAACCATGGTTTTTAATATTGGCTATTTTTGATTATTTTTTTTCAAAATAACACACTTTCACTTTTTTTACTCCAATACCATGTACTGTGTCAAATAATCATCCCAATGACACGGGTTTTGAGTCTTAATTTTTTATTTAAAAATAAAATGAATTTTAAAATTTTAAAATGAATAAAAATTTAAAATCTAGTTCATCTAAAATTCAGCTCTTGAAATGAACTATTTTTTTTTGAAAAAAATATACTCAATCAAGTTAAAAATTAAATTTTAAATTATTGTAATAAATCATATTATTTTAATAATTATTTGAGACATTATGTTATTTAATTAAAAAAATTATCGTGAATGTGTTTGTTATGATAGTTGTTGATGTCCTTTTGATAAGTTTTTGGCGTTAGCATGGTGTTGTCACTGTCACCATCGACATGGTGTTGTGAGAATCTTTTATATTGTGAGAATCTTTTATATTATCAGAAAATCATTTTTCCCATAATATCCTTTATCTAGTGTTGTACCACTATGAACATTTTCAACCACACAACCATACTTTATTATCTGTTTCTTCCTGCACCCAACAAATTTCTCACTGCACTCAATTAATTTCAGAAAAAAAATTGTTTTATCCTTTTAAAAATGACTTTCAAATTATTTTTTCAAAATGTTTCTGAAACATACTTTTTGGAAGTCGTAAAATATATTCTCAGAAAATAATTTTTGAAATAGAAATTCTGAAAAAAAAATAAAAATTCCAAAACGTATTATATAAAAGAATGTGTTTTTTAGAATAATTTTTCAGAATATATTAGCTTTCCAGAATAACAACGAATTAAAAGAACATTTTTGTCATTATATTTAATTGATGGAATGTAAAGAGAAATTTGACGGGTGCAAGAAAAAATAGCCTAGTTTATTTTGTTTTGACCCACCAACCCATTGTCGAAAGGGCCCATTATGGTTTTATTGGTCTTGACCCAAATTTTAGTTCATAAAAACGATTGTTTCTTCCTGCACCTCCATATGTTCTCCTGGCACCCTATACAAAACATGAAAATACTTTTTAATCCTTCTCATGTCACCTCCATATTTTGAATTACATAATCCAGAATGATATTCCAGATTATATAATCCGAAAGTCTGGATTTTATAGTAACTACCGGATTATGTAATTTGGACACGTATTTGAAAAAAAACTTCGGGATTACATAATCCGAAAGCTAGAAAAGACTTCCAAATTATGTAATTCGGAAACTAATCATGCATATGAAAAAAGACTTTTAGATTATATAATCCAGAAGCTAATTACGAATGTGAAAAATGACTTTCGAATTACATAATCTAGAATATTACAAAGGGACATTGTTAGAAATACGAAAATTTATGGAGGTGGGAAAATAAGGTGCAAGAAGAAACTGTCCATAAAAACGAATGCGGAGATTTTTGCTATTTTCATTTCCTTTACTTGCTAAACTCACTCCCATTTCCATCTTTGTTATGTAAAATTGAAATATAAGTTTAATAACCAGGTTAAATAGAAAAAGAAAAAAAAAGTTGAAGGTGATACAAGAAAGAAGACTCTTAATTTTTGTTGAATATTGATGATCAATCCCTGAAAACATGAACAAGTCCCCGAAACTCTACCCATTTTTTTAAGGAAAAAAAAAAAAAGTATATTTAAATTTTTTGGTGATGCTATGGAGATAAGATACTTAGTCAGCTACACAACAAAGTAAAGACAAAGAGACATTGAACACAGTTCACACCACATTATGAAATTGGTCTGCAATTATTAGATAACTAAATCTATCTGTTTTTTTTTTCTTTAATACTTTTATTTTCAACCAATTCGATCAAATATTCTATTCATTTTCGAAACATAATAACTTAGAAATATAATAGCTTAATCAAAAGTTTTAACTACACCAATTACTCCAACACAAAATTGTATCATTTATAAAAAAATTATTGAATTCAAACAAATTTATTTTTTATAAAATATATGTTATAACTATGTGGGAGAAAGTGCATTCAAAATCTGTCTTCATTTCGTCTTTTCAATTTTTCATTTCTTTCATTCGTATCTCTCCTCTCGATCACTTATGTATTTAAAATTATTTATCGATTTCTCGGTATCTAAAGTGATATCTAAAGTGATATCTATATGAACATTTTGAAGATTAAGTTAGTATTTATGTTAATTATTTCAAACAAAAAACTAAACATTCTATTTATTTATACAACTTGCTAATGAGCTTATTGATTCTATCACATTATTTTAATTTTTCTGCTTATCTCTTAATAACTAATTTTTATATTTAATTTTTTTTTTTTTCATATGTATCTTTTATTATTAATACTATGCTTTTTCACATATTTTTTTTACTAACATTTCTACTCGTTCTTATATTTTTTCGACCTAACCTCTCGAAATGCATACTTTCAACATAACAAGTTAAAAAGTATAAGAAAAATCATCAATTTAATGAACAATAGTGTTGTTAATGACAGACAAAATATTGCCACTTTTTGCTATTCATATAAATACAACACTTTTAACAAGTATTGCACTCACGATACCATTTCTTATATTTGGTGAAGAATTTTAGAAACTGACTTGTGCTTTTATAATAAATTTTAAATTTTTTATTTAAATATGTCGTTTCTCTAAATTTTAGAGAGTAACTATTATTTAATTCTATTTTTTTTTTCAAATTTTACTAAAATCAGTTTTTATATTTGTAATATAAAAATCATGTTTTTCTCCTTCTCTTTAACTCCTGTCTGTTGATTTGACTTCAATAGTAAAAAAATTATCGACTCAGTATTATGATTTTTTGAATGGTATGAATAGACATTTTTTTCATGAATCATAATTATTGTTTTATTATTGATATTGCAAAAGTTTTTTTTTTCCATATATAGACTGATGTTATTTATCAGTTAATATTAATTAGTTATTTATTTATTTATGTCAACAAAGTTTTTCAACTTTTATTAACATCAATAAATATCCGTCTCTCTTAAGTCATTAAAAGTCTTTTTGGACAAGAGAAGATTACAAACCTATAAAGATTTTAACTATAAATTATTTAAATTTTAAATTTAGTACCAAAATTTTTATTACTAATTAGATACCAATTAACAATAATAAAAATTAATTTGAAAAACAAAAAATTATTTAATCCTTAAAATGATGTTTAATTTAATCACTATAACAACTAATTATTTTTTATCTTTAAAATTGATTTATATTTCATAATTTGTGATAATTTTTTTTATAGTGATAATTTTTTAGAAGTGTGACCCTTACAATAAAAACATATACTTTACCTCTTAATAAATTAATATATATTTTTTAATTTAAAAATATTATTATAAACAATGTAAAATATATGTTGTTTATTCTTGTGTTAAAAAAACTTGTCTGTTTTCTTAGAATATTAGCCCCCACAAATATTTTTGTACTTTTGTTGACTGAAACACTGGCAACAACTATTATACACTGATGCAAGTGACTTTCACTGTTTGTCTTTTTCCTCCTTCATCCCTCTATTTACATCTCCAAAATCCAACACTTTATTCCTATTCCAATTATTCTCTTCATCTTTTTCATCATTTTTCTTATAATCTTCTTCTTCTAAGTCATGAAAACATTCAACAAATTTGAAATTCTAGTGCTCTTTCTCCTTGCTCTTCTCCTTGGGATCACACCCCTGTTACCTTCTTCTCTGAGGCCAACCTACCTTTACTTCATCTTCAATCTTCTCATCATTGCACTGGGAGCAGAAGCTGGTCTTCTCTCAGTTTTTTCCAAGCCTTTAGAAGACAGAAAGCAGCATGTTTCTGTCACCCAGAAAGCTGCAATGCCCCCAGAAGTGCATGAACATGATGAGGAAAGGGAAGAAGCTTTCAACATGTTAGGAGGTGGAAGTGGTGCCTCAGACCACAGTGATCAAAGGAAGGTTAAGGTTGTTGAAATGGTTGGTTCTGATGTTGGTGTGAGTGAAGTGGATGAGGTGAAAAAGTGTAGTTCAATGGCAAATGTTTGGATGATAGGAGGTGGAGAAAGTGAAGAGAGGGATGAAGAGATTGAAGCAGGTAATGGGCAAGAGTTGTTTGCCAAAGCTGAGGCCTTCATTGGGAACTTCTACATGCAGTTAAAGATGCAGAGAGAGGTTTATCAGGAACCCTTTTAGGAAAAAATTACTTTTTTTTTTCTTTCCTTTTTAGAATAAATCATTTCTTGTATAAACACTGCTTCTGATTTTGTGGATTTAATAGTTGGGAGCCAAAGAGAAATTATATACTGCTTCTGTGATATTTTTCTCCCACTGGGTTTGTACAGATTTTAATTTGCAACCAAGCTATGTTTATTAATTTTGTTCTTTCAATATATTTTTACATTATTCGAGGTTAAAGTCAAGGTGAAAGACAATTTATATATATTTTCGTTGAGAGATGTTTTAAAACTAAAATTGTGACGGATCACCAACTTTCCAAACAAACTATATTTAAACTTGAGATCGGAATAATAATTTCTTATCTTTTCAACTAAAAGATTTTGATTGTAGGTTTGTTTTGATACTGACAATATAATCTTCGTCTTGCAATTGCTCAGAGTGAATAAAAGATTATATCAACGAAATCGATTATAAATATCTTTTTAGCTTTATAGGAAACTTATTGTAATGAACCATTATTTATGATTTGCATGTTAAAAAAATAGGCTAGCTTAGTTGATTAAACAAAAAACTGGTCTATTAATTAAATACATAAGAAAATTAGTTGTTTGAGCTGTACTTGAGGGTTTCCTGTTTTTCTCAAGTCATGTGATGACTGATGAAGTGACAAAGATGTGGTTATCTTGTTAAAAAAAGGTAGTTGAAAATGTTTTTATGTAATTGGAATATTTAATTAAAAACTTTGTGGAAGAAAGTGTGATATACTTGATACCAAAAGAAGTGCCAGGTAATGTTTGATAGAGGCAGCTGCATATTTAAAGGAAAAAACACACGAGGAGTGTTCAATTTGATTATACATCTGTCATGATTCTGTACGTACCATCATCTAGCCAAGTGTACACAAAAAATATATGACTCCATGGTAATCAATATTAATTCATATTTAGAATTGTATTATTACCTTGCAGTGGTTATATTAATTTTTATTTTAATTTAACTTTACAAAACTCACTTATAAAAGAGATTATATAGAAATGTTTACAACCACTTATATATTATAAAATGTTTTCATTTTTATTTGAGATTTCTAACACACCCCTCATATTGAGACTAGCCAATTTGTACATGGATGGTCGACTAACATTACAATACTGTAGCCTGATAAGTCTAACAAATTCTCGTTATTATAGATTCTAAATGGTTCTGATAAATATCAAGAAAGAAATTTTAATTCAACCTTATAAAACCAAATTATAACGTGAAATTTTTATCCATTTATAAGTTATGAAATATCTTTATATCTACTTGACGTGATTTTCTAACAATACAGAGGATTAAATTAAACTTTTATTATTTAATAATGATTTGTAAATATTTTACCCAAAGTGTTATGTATTATTTGAAAGGTTTGGACATTGGTTTGTCCATAGTAGAACATGAAAGAAAGAATATAAGTTTGGCATGTCTTCTAAAATGGTTGATTTTGTTTATTTGGTAGATGCATCCTTCTAGATAAGAATATTGAGAAGAATATTTATTCATGTTTATTATCACATTATGGCTTCATCGTGCAAACATTTGGCCAGTCATAGGCACTGCTGTATTGTCATTGTGGTTAGTTTTTGGAGTTAAATTAGAGAATATTATTTTACTTTTGGGATACTAATATAAATTTCTTCAAATTTTGACGGGTGTTTTCGGTGAAAATATGATCAATTAACTATCTTAATTAAAAAATTACATATAATTGTAATTTTTTATTTATTTAATTTATCACATTCTACAACTTTAGATATATAATAATTTTTACGAAATTTTATCGATTAAAAAGGAGCATGACCAATTTCAGTGTGTAAATTAAAACTTATATTTATGATTATAAGAATTTTCAAAGAAAATAATATTTAATTCAAAACTAGAATAATTAGGTTAAACAATAAAGATTAATTGAAACAATTTGGTTGAAAAATAATAATTATAAAAAATGCGTTTAAAATTAAAATAACATAACAAACATACGTAAAACAGTTACATAAATTATAAATTGCATGAAATGGACTTGAATGGAAATATAAATCTAAATTTAAATACAATGTAATAAAAGTTATCAAAGGTAAAATAAAGTAAACAACTTTAAAGAACTCCTAACACTAGTATAAAATAAGATAAATATTATATAATGTTTTTTCCATCCAATTTTAAATTTTAAAATTTTATATTTTGATAAAAAAAATTCAGTGCACACACGTGTTTTATTTCATGGAGGGATGGTGAAGTTGGTGACAACCAAGAGCTGGTAGGAGTGAGTTCTTTTTCTATGGCTACTTTTAAGGGATATGATAACTTGTAATCTCTGACAGCTAATAATAATATAAGTTTTTTTTGTCTTTTCTCTGTTCTATAAACATGAAGACATTGCGTAGACCTATTTTGGTATTCTTGTGGGCTCAATTTACCTTGGAATGTTTCTTCCAAATCTCTTTTTCGGTAAGATGCTATCTTTTTGGTTCTATGATATTTGTTTAATAATAGGGAATTGGATTTGATTGCCTTATAATAAGTCTCAAGGCAAGCCAATCCAATTTGTTTGGCCAGCCCCACCAATTACCTAACTAATCACCAACTCTAAATTATATTTCTTCTACTTCGAACTTTGTGAATTTTGATTCAGTTAAATGTATGGTATTGATTTATTTTTAAGTTCAAGATGCTTTTTTTTTTATTCTGATTGATGTTTCGACCCTTTTAATTAGTTTGTCATATTGAGAAGTTGTTATGAGGTTTGATAGAGATTCTTGTGTAGTTTGATTGAGTGATTTTTTCAAGGTTTTTTTTTTCTGCATAAGGGTTGAAATCATCCTTGAAGTGATTCACATTTATTTATTTTTATTGCTAATAAAAAAATCTTCAAATAATTTAATAGTATAATGTACAATTTTTACATTCATGCTTACTTTAAAAAATCAAACACCTTTTATAAAAATATTAGAAGTTAGGTTTAAGTTTGAATCTTTCTCTAAGACCAATTTATAAGGGAGGATTGTCTCCGCTAAGAATATTGGAAATTAATATTATCTCTAGGTGAGATCACGTCAATGTATGGATATCTCGTAACTAGATATTTATGGGTGATCCAACAATAATATGATGAAAAGTGATACAATAAGTCTAATAAATCTTATTAGAATAAATTTTTAACATTATATTAGGATTCTTCATCTTATAAATCAATTTTGTGAGAATGAGTTAAACTTAAATTCACTTTCTAATTATCATAGTCTATTATAACGAAATTTATTGAATATTTTGTTACTTGCTATTGGAATGTTGTTGGATCATCCATAAATATATAATTTTAAATAAGATATATTGAATATTTCACAAGATAAAGTTAATTTAGATATAATTTTTATACGTTTTGAGACAAATTCTCATTTGATTTTGTGAAAAAAGAGTTTTGCAACTCACTTCCTATTACAAAATAATTTGATCATGATTATTAAGTTGTTTCGTTAATATTTTCAGATTTTATAATAATATATTGGTCTTGCGTGCAAGCAAAAGAGAGAAGTCTCGTGTGCAAGCAAAGTCCATTGAATAGCCTATAATGTATTTGTTTGAAGTTATTTTGTCATAATGTGCTTTCTATGTTTGTAAGCATTAAGAATTTTGCTGAACATAATTCTAAGAAAAAAATAACTTGTTTGTTTCGAAGCACGTGTTATGTTTTGGAGGACCATGTCATATTATGTTACAAACAAACACATTTTACATATGAACCAGTTTTATGCAGCGGCATCCAATGTACACATGAGACATAACTTAATGTTTGGTTGAGATTGAAAAAAATAAATTGTATAGTAAATGCAGATACCATCATAAGTTTATATTAACCATCCATTACAATCAGCATAATATCTTGGAAGTTTATTAAAAATTCTTCAATTTTCTAAACTAAAAAACAAGGCTCATGATTTTCATTTAGAAATATTACTACATTACTAAATTACTAAAATACTAAAATATATTATATTGATATTACTTTAATACATTATATTAATATCATTTTAATAACATTAAATCATATATTTATATTTTTATTAATTTTTATTTATTGTAGATGTTTATCATTCTTTATATATATTCATATACATTTTTGGATTCTTTTGAAACTATATTTCAGAAACTAGGTTTTAAATCTTAACCAAATAAAAAGTTTCATAACATATATAAAAAAAAACCGAATTCATAACATAGTTTGGTTACTTTAAAACGTGCATGCTATATATCATATATATTTATATTAATACATATTTATAACTTGAATATGATTCTGTTTCTTTAAAACATTTATTAATATCAATTAAAAATACATAATTCAGACTTTGTATTGGTTAATAATATGAATATATTTGAATTCCTATTATTTAAAGTAACACTAATAATATTCGTTTATAAATAAAATAAAATTTGATTAGATTAGATAAAAGATAAAAGATAAAAGATAAAATTATACTAATTGGATAGAGATAATTTTTTAAAAGTAGCATGCATGTGAGAAACACATGCAGTGAAATAGAATAAGATTATGATGAGTTCAGCAGAGAAGAGAAAAAGGGTTTTTGACAGAAATCAGAGAGAGATGGAAGCATCGGTGAATGTGGTGGAGAGAATCTTAGGGTACAAATTCAGAAATTGGAAGCTTCTAGAAGAAGCACTCACTCATTCATCTTTCACGGAAGGTGTTTCTTACGAGCGCCTTGAGTTCATCGGAGACCCCATTATCAGTCTCGCCATCAGCAACTACCTCTTTCTCGCCTACCCGCAGCTCGATCCTGGCCACCTATCCACCCTCCGCGCCGCCAACATCAGCACCGAGAAGCTTGCCCGGGTCGCCGTCCGCCACGGCCTCCACCGCTTCGTCCGCCACAATGCGCCGGCCCTCAGAGACCAGGTCGAGAGGTTTGTGGACGCCGTCGCCCTAGAGAATCACTCCGTCGTGGCGCACGGCGGATCCGTCAAGGCGCCCAAGGTCCTCGCGGATATAGTCGAGTCCGTTGCCGGAGCTATGTACGTTGACGTGGGATACGACCTGGAGGAACTCTGGAAGGTGCGTCTTGATTTTTTTTTTTTTCTTAGAGGATGATGAATGATGACATTTTCTTTTGAGTTCTGAAATTTAAATGTAGGTGATTATCTGGTAAGGTTTTGCATTGTTTTTCGCTGTTCTTTGAATCAATTGAGATGATAAAGTGCTAAGAATCATGATCTTTATGATTATTTTTGGACGAGGTTTTCATGTTGGTGAAGACAGTGATGGCTTCAAAATCTTCAAAGTTGCATTTAAAATCAGTTTTTTAGATGTTTTGTAAAATTGAAGATGTTGAAAAATTGATTTCTTTGATTTTGATTTTGACAGAATTTCAGAGGAATTTTGGAACCAATAGTGACACCTGAGGATTTGGAGCAACAGCCCCAACCGGTGACGGCATTATTTGAAATATGCCAGAAAAGGGGGAAACATGTTGAGATTAAACAGGTGAGAAACGAAACAGAGAGCATGGCGAATGTGTTTGTTGATGGAGAGATTATTGCCTCTGCTACCTCTGTCCAAAAGGATCTGGCAAAACTTGAAGCGGCAAAGATTGCTTTGAATAGATTAGCATATCTGGTTCCTCGGACCAGTACGAGACCTTGCTGTAGTAACATGAACTTTTATCCTGATGAGGATGGGAACATGATTATTGAAGGAGCCAAACATAGACTACATGAACTCTGCGAGAATAAAAAATGGCCTAAGCCAGTGTATAGGTACTGTTTTTTAAGATGATTCATCAAATGAGTAACATTGATTTTCATGTGTGAAACTTTTGACATGTTGACTAACTCTGCAATGCCTCACAGGATTGTGAAGGATTCGGGTCCCTCTCATGAGAAGAGATTTGTTTGTGCTGTTGAGATAACTATTGAAGAAGAGGAACGGATCCTTCAAATGTCTGGCTATGAAAAATCTAGGGTGAAGGATGCACAGAACACTGCTGCTTCATTGATGCTTATGGCCTTACTTGGACAGTAATTAATCACACACAGAATCAAAGTGTTGTTGTAATTTTTGTGGGGGTGTCTCTTCCATCTCCTATTGGAATCTCTTAGTGTCTTCTACTGTAATCTTTAGACATTAGCTAACTTAAGCTTCATTTAAAAATAGGGGCCTCTTTGATGATATTTTAGCAGTTTGTTTGGAAATTGTTTTTGATAATCTTGGTTGTAATTTATGAGTCTGAATATTAGTTCTTACAAATACCATTATAATCTTGGCAGATACCAATTTCAGTCTCTCTTTCTTTACTCCTTACTATTTAAAGTCATAGAAACAAAGAGATTTAGGAACTGAATGGTAAATTTATTAAATTAGTGACTAAATAAATAATTTTACAAAATTGATAAAAGAACTTAAAATCATTTAAAAGAGTGCTATGAACTGAATAATGAAAAAATGTAACTGAAATTGACAAATAATTTGCTAAGACCTAAACTATTTTTATGGTTTAAACACAACTAATTTGTGAACCAAAACTTGTAATGTTTTGAGTATAAATATTCTTTTAAGGGGATTTGTTAAAATTTTTTTAAATATTTAATAAAAGATATAATACTGAATTTATTAAGATTTTAAAAATTTATACTTTATCTAATACTCCATATGAATTCAAACTCTTAAATTAATATTATAATATAAATAAAAAGTAGTTTTAAGGAGAGAAATAGTAAGTATTATTTTATTGAAAATATAAGAAAAATGAATTATTAATTAAAAATAAAAAGGATGTGATGTGAGTAAATAATTTCTCCAGGTATTATAAATATTACCTTAAGATGTCACTGCTCTCTCATTTCCTTGTGAGATTAGATGTTCATTTGTTTACATCAAGCGAGGAAAACTTACCTCCTTTCCTACCAAATTTTTCATTTTCAATAGATATCTGAGAATAAATACCATTCAATGTTCACTCACAGCAAGTTAGAAAATTTCATGACAGTAAGCAAAAAATTAAAATATTTTTTTCTCACGACACCATCATGTGATCAAATCCTCCTCCACCTTGAAGTGCAGGAACTCGATTGACCCCGATATTGTGAAGCAACTGCTGTAGCCACCTCCTTGCTGTTGGGTCTTCCTGCATGCATAAAACCAAACCAATATAAAATACTAACAGCATAAAAGTATGAATCATCATCATCTCTTCATAAGGATGAGAAAAATCTCTAGCTAAGAAATATGAAGAAGAAAGCAAACATCTCTAGCTAAGTAAATAGAGTCACTCAAATCATATTGATTAAATAAAACTTGTCAACTTACACGAAGGCAACTACTGAATGTAGCGTCTCTTAACATGTCTGGGAGACAGGTTCTCAAGGCCTCGCAAGCACTGTTTTGAAGTGACCAAAGTTTTATTAGAAACTTGGGAAGAGAACACAAGGGCAAGGCAGGAACACTTAGAACACTAGAATGATTATAACAAACCTCTGGTTATCTGACAGACGAAGATAACAACGAATAATATGCTTCAAAAGACGGCATGATGGTTGCTCAAGAGTTGCCACCATGTTTCCCAAAACTCGACCCACTGCATAAAAACGCTCTGCTGTAGTGCAAATATATTTCAAACCAATTTCGTCCAACAGAATTTTTTGAACTATAAAGGTTGCAACCTGCAATAAATGGAACTTTCATATTATACACAAATTTTCCTGTATACAATTGTTTGATAGACATAGGAGAGGATCACGAGATAGGAGCAAAAACAAACATGTGACTCAGCATTTACTTACTGAACACCACCAAACAAAATACAAGAGTGAAACTAAGTAAAAACAAGATCAGTAAACTTAACCGTTTTTGACAATTCACTGCCCATTTCCATACTGCGCAAGCACAGCGGAATAATCTCTGTTGAAAGAAGAAAACTTATAACTTCTGTATCGTCAACCTGGTGAAATAAAAACGAAAAGGAAATCAAACACATGACAAGAAAAAGTATAAATGTACCTATGGCAAGCAACAAAGACAATATTTTCATCTCACTAGAGAAATAAATCACTTGAAGGAAAAATTTTATTCTCTGAAAATAGTGATGAACTCGTCCTAACAAGCTGGGTTGTATGTTCACAGGAAAGTTAACAGAAATAACTGAAAATATACATGAACATTATAAGACAAACACAACTAATTATTTGTGGCAACAACACTAATTAAACGTCTAATTACTGTTTTTCAGACAAGGCATTAGTTGAGGTTATTGCAATATATATTTTTTTATGGCTTTGTGACAATACTTTTACTAATTGAAATTCTTCACCAACAACAGCAATCAACAAGGAGGTAATACGACATTACCTTCACCAAGGCACCAATGACTCCTAGACTGGTAAGTCTCAAATACTCAAATGGCCTCGACTTACTTGTTGTATTAAGGAAGGGATACAGATATAGAGGTATATGAGCTGCAGATGAAACAAGGTAAGTGAAAAGACTGATATATTTTTTCTTTTAAGTGTTAATTATAATGGACAAAAACACTACTGAATTAGATAATGTCAAAGGAATTTCTTTAAATATAAATTAGAAAAAGAAAAAAAAAAACAGAAGAAAACTACAACATGCCTTCCACTTCAGCCCAAAAGTATGACAGTATACTGGGAGTAAAACAAGTACGACTAACTACTATGAGCCAGTGGTATGACCTATAAACTGCGTGACAGAGAAGCTTCATTTCCTAGCAAGAATAAGTAGAAGCCCTATGACAAGATAGACAATGTTAAGAAAGAGTTTGCATTTAAAATTTAAGCACATGATTCTGGTTTATACCGAACTTTTTTTAGATTATATATGGTCTAACCATCATCCAATAAATCTTATAGTTTAACATTATTTTAATTTTAATTGTTTAGCAATTTACCATATCCTATGGCAGTTTTAAAATATAAGAAGGATAAGATATCATCAATTGAACATATACTATACGAAAGCAAATGTTCGGAATAACATCAATAAAAATGAAAAACTTATTATTCTACCAAGTACCAGGTGAAGTTGTCTACATGCTAGGTAATTTGCAATTACAAAGGACCTTATCGACTTTCTCCATTTTAGTCAACACGCCTATACCAAAAGGGTGACACTTATAAGCACCAAATTACTTGGAGGACCCTCCTTGAAAGAAACACTTGAATAATCCACAAAAAAAATTTAATGCTACTTCATGTACGACTTACACAATTCATAATAGCCAATATACTATTATAGAGCTGATGCCTTGGTGATTAAGGCTTTACCACACAAACTCTAGTAATAATTGATTGAGTGTTCAAAACATGAAACACAATAACATCATAATACCCAATTTTCTAGTAAACATCCTCCTTAATTTCTCTCCAAAAATTTGTATTATGAATTCCAAATATTTAATTTTAAAAACTTGTGGTATGACATATTTTTCCATATTTACTCCCAATTCTCTGCTGCATTTACTGTCTTACTTCTACTTAGAGTAAAAGATTTTTGTTTCCAATGTCTGTCAACGTTTAGACTTGAAATTCCAAAGGTAATAATAATTGGTTTATGCATGATGGTTGTTGGTTAATATTGACCGTGCTACCAGAACCAGGAGAGTTTATTGAAAGATTTACTGTCTATTTCGCCATCAATACTTCTATTTACCTTGAATGTGACTCCTTGGTTTGTTATGCTTTCCAAAATTTTTGTACTCCATGAAGGATGAAAACTTGTTGGCAGAAGGCTCTTAACACTACAAAGATATGATTTAAAAAGTCTCTCACATCTTCGTCAGGGTGATAGATGAGCTGATGGTTTTGATAAACTTGTATTTTTAACAAATTGGATTTTCTTTGGTTTGTTGCTTTACCTGTTTATTTTTGTTTTTTTTTTAAATCGTTTAGACCCAGAGTTTAGGCTTTGTTTTGTTTACTCTTTGCATGAATTTGGTTTGGTCCCCTTATGCTCCTTGTATCTTTTTCTTTTTTGTTCTCATAGATTTTTCATGTGAAATTGGTTTGGTTCCCTCATGCTCCTTGTATTTTTTCTTTCTTGTTCTCATAGATTTTTCATGTGGTAACATGTGATTGATGAAACTTTAAGATGAAAACCTAATTGGGATATCACCGTTTCATTGATATCTAAGTTGATTTTAAATCATAAGTAAGGAGTTTAGGTTGAGCCTTAATTAATACTATCCCTATAAGAAAGATTTTAGTCTCATTTATAGGAATCCTCACTCTAGCCGTCACTCCATCATACATGTCTCTGTAGCCTAGACGTGATAACTTCAAATTTCTCATCTATTTGGGTGACATATTTAATATCAAGTGCAGCAATGACTGAGCTCATGAACTTGGATTCTAGACTCGAGTACTTTTTCCCATTCCAAGTATTACTCAGCAAGCATAAACTAAACCTCAACACGAGCATCCCTTAGTACTTGGCCAAAAAATTCTTATATTGGGTTCAAACCAGCTCATAAAAACTCCTTAAGATAACTTTCTTAAAATAAAATCAAAACATATCACTTGTTCCATCACTAATAAATAATGCTAAGTTATAATTAGAATACCATTACCATTGAGGAATTGCATCCTTGTATCAAGGTGAGACGCCACACACTAAAAAAATCCATGGGTAAAAGAGACGTGTTAGTAAGAATGCATTGAACAAAAGGAAGAAGACCGGACATAGTATACTTTATGTGACTGGAGTTTTTCAGAGTTTAGAAAATATTTGGAACTTATTAAAAGTGTGTCGAACTGTTGAAAATGAGATATACAATTTGATAGAACGTGATTATCTCAATTCTCACCTGAAGAAGAGCAAGAGCATTGCAGACTCGATTTGATTGTGCTGGAGTGAGGTTTGGTGGTGAAATAACAGGGTATATCGAAACTATTTCCTGGAAGAAAATAAGAGAATAAAAAAATAACATAAATCTAGTAAGAGGTGAGCAAGCATTATTTCATTTAGAAAAAAACTAAAAAAAATAAGAACATTTTGATGCTATTTATGTTTTAAAAAATGTTTTCAAAACAATTTTACACTAATCAATTTATCAACCAAAATACAACTTTAATCAAAATTGAGAATTAAGATTTATACAATTCACATTCTAAAAACGTAGTTGTTTTACTTTACAATTTTCATGTAATAATGACCCTTAACACAGAATATTAACAGAGGATCATTTTACAAAGCACTCTGAACAAAAAATAAAAATCCCAAGATGAACAGTATGAAACAAATTTAAAAAGCAGCTAACTATTCGAAAATACTTATGAATCACGATTCAATCCTGTCAAATAACAGTTACACTATAACAAGGCGTTTTTGGCCCCCTCCTCTAAGCCACAGTGACATGTTCATGCGGTGGAATTTTGGCCTTCCGCCATTTATAACCTTACTCTTGAAAGTCCAAATTCTAAAGAAATAAGGTCTAACAAACTCCATTGATATAATAATACATAAAATACGCGAAAGAATACAGCAGAAAAGAAAGCCAAGTGATAAGGAATACGTAACGGTAATGCAAGTCACTCAGAGCATACCTGCAAAAGTGCCGCCATAGTACCAAAAGAATTCCACAATAACGGAGCGAGATCCTGAAATAACTCTCTCTTCTAATATACACACAGAACAAAAAACGAAAAAAAAAAAGAAAAAAAAAATTAGTTAAACCGCACGAGTTCTGAAACGACGACACATGAATGAATACATGCACGAGATAGAGATAGAGATAGATAGATAACAGAAATATAATTCTTCCATTATCAATGCTTAGCATATGAACATAGCGAAACATCATATTTAGAAGAAAAGAAAAACAAAATCCCTAACGAACGCGGCGTTTGGAGTGGTTGGAATAGTTGGAGTGAAAAAACAGGGGAAACAGATGAAATTGGAATTGAAAAATCGATTGAGCATACCTTGGAGAGTTCATGAAGTGCGTTTTCTCGGAGATCAGGGTTGCTGAGTTCGAGGACGAGATGTTCGACAGACGCCATTCTGCGATCCTTTGTTGCAGAGACAGAAGGAGCTCCAAAGGACCCACCACTCATTGAGATTGATTGCGGCAAATTCGCCATTGACTAACTCAGAGTGAGTGTGCAATGTTGTGTGGGAATGTTGCGAGTGAGACGTTTTCTTCCTCTGATGCCAACTTCCTTGTTATTTATGTGCGTATGCGAAGCAATGGTGCGTAATGGAAGGAGGCAGAGACACATGTTTTGCATGCTACAAAATGCTAACGCCTGTTTCTCTTGCACCCTTCCACTATCAGTTACATTATTCTAATAATTCCAATCGACACTTTTTTTTTTCATTTTTATAATTAAAATATACTTTATGCCAACAAAATTGGACTTTAGTTTTTATTTGTGCAAAAAATCTATCATTAATAACCATATATGTCTCTAATTTAAAAAAATAAAAATAATAATCGTTCATTGTCTATTCAGAATATGAACAGTTTGACTATATTAACCTTTAAACTTTTTTTTACACACTAAAAATTATAATGGAATAATTTTTTAAAATTGTAACCTATGTAATAGAGTTACTTATAGACACAAAAATACATAAAATCTCAATTTTTAAAATGTAGGACACAAATCTATATATTATATAATTATAAATTATATATTTATAAACACGAAAATACATAGAATCTCAATTTTTAAAATGTAGGACACAAATCTATATATTATATAATTATAAATTATATAAATTGAAAATAAAAATTTATGTGTATAATTATATTTCAGTTTTTTTTTAAAAAAAAATATTTTTCATAATTAGTTCAAAATGATTTGTTCCTTATTTTTTAATCATAATAAAAATTTATACAATAAATTTGAATTTTAAAAAATTAATGTATTTTTTTTTTAAATTGTATTAGAACTGTGTGATAGAATTGTAAAAAATTCAATAAATATTTTTTTTAAATTGAACACTTCATCAATATGTATTTTATGAGAGTCAAAAAAACATGTCCAAACTTCATAGTAACTTGTGGAATCCGGTATTATTACTAAAAAAAAATGATTTCTCAAGAATAATGGTGAGGAAATATTACTTATAGAAGCTTATCCTGTGTATGGGTGATTTAAAAAATAAAACAAAAAAACTACTAAGTATAATATTTACACTCTACATCATTTTGAATGACTAAGAATATATATAGTATGCAACATATTTATTTCCAAAAATATCATATGTTTTTTATAACAATAATTATGCAACTATGGATGTAAATGGGAGGATTTTAATTACATAATGTTTTTGCACTAATAATAATTTGATATTACTAAGAAATAGTGGTAAGAGAATATTAATTAGAGACTGTTTTAATTAAAAATTATTTGATTATTAACCCAGACTTTTAAAAAACGACTTAACGGTTAATATTTCAATACGTTTAATTTATTATTTATGCTGTTAATATTTTATTATTATCACTCCTTCATCCTGCCCTGTAGCGTGGTTTTTTTCCACGTTAAAGGAAAGAAAATCATTTTTTATTATTTATGCTCATTTTTTTTTTCAATTACTTTTAGACTCTTTTATTTATTATCAGTTAACGGTTAGATATATCTTCTCATATATATTATTAGTATTTATTGGAATAAATTATAAATTTATACTCATAATAATATAAGTGTACAAATAATAAAATATATATAAATAATAATAAAAAAATGTATACAGTCGCGAGAACGAATGTGTGTTTTGCTAGTTTTAAGAAAATAAATAAAAGAAACTAATTAGTTAAGAAAAGAATATAAAAATCTCAGGTATTATCCAGAAATGAATAATGTACTTCATTGTTTAAATTTAAATAAAACTCAATGAAATATCTAAAAAAAACACAAAAAAAGTAATAGACATTATTAATGGAGGCAACATTATTTGGCAATTATATTGAATTTTGGTGGCTGCTCCTCCTGAATTTGTTCTGTCTGGTTCTGGTTCTTGTTTTGATTCTGTTTCTGCTTGAGCATGAAGAAGCGAATCCAGGTGTAAACCTCCAAGCCAAAAGCGATGGCACCCAGAAAAGCAAGATTTCCAATGTACCCCCACTTCCATTCAACACCTCCTTCCAAAATGCGAATTCCTTTGAATATGTTTATGATTATGATAGCAAACAGACCGTAACCAAGAAAATGATGGTACATGTTCCAATACTTTCTGTAATCATCCGTCATCTTTGGCTTTAACCGAAAAGCCAACATCTGAAAATCAATAACCAAACTTCTCTCAACATCACTGTCTTCCATTTCTACGAATCAATCAATGCATGCAATGAGAATGAACACGTAAATACGTACTCAAATAATCTTAATCAGAATTGGAGTAGTGTGGATTACAGTTATAGATGAACTCTAGAAACATAGAAATAAGAAGATATTTAAAAGTGGCAGGATAGATTATATAGAAATTTTTACAATAACTCAATTGAAGGCATGGTCATAGGTAGTCACAAAGTTTGAGGGATAAATTGTTCAGATTCTGATTGGTGTCTTGAGCCATTAATTTGTATGAGATCTGTAAAAAATGACTAGGTCTTTTTATTTATGGATAAAGGGATTTGAATGGGTTTTGTAATGGTTTATATATACATATTCATATGTCACGAGCACACAATATTTGTATGTTAGAGTAAGAAGGTTAGAAAGGATTTTGTATAAAAATTGAGGTATTTATAAAATATCTATTATTTATTTTTTTATTTTTTAATAAAAAAATAGTCAAATAATTTGTTAGGATACAATTATACTAAATGCGTTTAAAAAACTTTTAAAACATGTTATTATATAAAAAAAAAAACATTTTGTTGTTTGTGGAATGTTTGATGTCGTCTTGGGTAGAAGAAGTAATGTCATTCATGAAAAAGAAAGTGAAAAAGGGAAAGGTTATCAATCTGACACTATATATATAATATGAGAGAAAAAGGAAAAAGAAAAACTGAATAAGCTTGTTTTGATTAAAATGAAAACAAGAACTTAAACTTTAGAATAGAGGGAACCCTTGTATAAAAAAAATTAACACAAGTAAGTCTAAAAAGACAGCAAACTAAAAAAGTTAAGAATGTAGCAGTTTGTTGTTGGTGCAATCATATGACATTAATTAAATATTTAAAAGCTAAACGTAATTACTAAGGAATGAATCGAGAAGTGGACTAAGGATGAGGCAAAGGCAATGAATGAGATTAAATTATAAAGAGAAATAATACCTGAATTGTGCTAAAGACGAAAATGAGAATGGCATAAGTACGATGATCGTGGAAGGTGTAGTATCTAGAAGATTGTCCGAGACTTAGCCCAATAGCCCATCCGGTGGTGCCAACAAGAAAACCAGTTAATTGGCAACCAATGTGAAGGTTAAACCAGAGTGGCTCGCATTTGAAAGGAAACACCCGAAAGTACCTTGCAATTATAATCCCAATCGGCAACAGGGTTCCCCACCCTATAATGTTTAGCACTCCATGTATCTATATTTCAAACAACATACCCAACCATCACAAATAATAAATATATATATAATACCAATCTCTTCATGTGTAATTAATGAATTATAAGTTTAATTTAACTTTGATAAAATTGAAATAGTTACTTATCGGTTCTCAAATGATGTGTCCGTATTGAACATTACGTATGACTGAAATCCAATTCAACAATTTTTCGTTAAACTTCTGAAAATTATAACACGACTCTAACATAATTTTAAAAAGAAAAAGTATATTAATTTTTTAAAAACTCAAATTTATTATATAAAATTTTATTATAATTATAAAAGTAAAGAACAAATCCTTTTGAACTAGACATGAGAAACATCTTTCTCCTACAAAAAATTGAAAATACTTGTGCACATAAATATTTATTGTCAATTTATATGATTCATAATTATATAATATATAGATCTGTGTCCCATGTTCTACATTTTAGAAATTATAGGTTTATGTAGTATAAACACTAACACACGGACACTTATACGATATGAACATAGACACATAGATACATATAATATCTAAAATGTAGGACACGAAAACACATATCTATATATTATATGAATTATATAAATTGACAATAAAAATTTACATGCACAAGTCTCTTTCAATTTTTTTGTAAAATAAAGATGTTTATCATGTCTGGTTCAAAAGGATTTGTTCCTTAATTTTGTAATCATAATGCAAATTTATACAATAAATTTGAATTTTTAAAAAATTAATGTATTTCTAATTTTTAAAATTGTATTAAAATCATGCTTGAATTATTAGAAATTTAACAAATATTTGTTGAATTAGACATTTCACCAATATATACCCTACACAAGTGTCATAATAATACGTGTATCCAAGACAGACACATCATTTAAAAAGAATGTTCGATCCTCATAATTATACGTATCTCCGTGTCTAGTGTTTCTATCTAGCTTATCTGTTATGAAATATGTGTGACAAGAACAATTAGGTAAAGCGAAGAAAATACATAATTCTCACCGATCTAAGATAACTCCGGTACTGTCCAGTGCTACGGCCGTTGCTATCAGTCAGGTCTATGACCTCTGTGCTGTCGACGTTCCGGAGAGTTGTTGGATGTCGATGGGGATGCCCACCTTCGATACCATACCCAACTTGCCACACATGGTTCAGCCTCGTTACGTTATACTCTTCAGAGGGAAGCCTCAATCTAACATATATCGTGTGCATGTTATCAGCCTCTTCCTCAACCGACTTACTCACCACAATTCCAATTTTCGACGGCAGAAGATTGCACCCGTTTCTGATCTCTTTCGTGATGTTGTACGTGTCCACACTCCACTTTCCATCCGACCGTTTGACGGCCACGATGGCTCTGGTCCCAACCATCTCTGGTCTCTTTCCGGGGTTCACTCCCCACCCTATCCACCCTTGTTGGGTTTGGAGTGTGGCGCCGAACAAGATGTCCACCACGGTGGAGTTGTTGCCGGAGCCGTTGCCGTGGAGGTTCCATGCGAACTCCGCCCCCAGAGTGCGCAATCTCTTGCAGTCTGAGATGTTCTTTTTCTGGGCCAGTTTGAAGAATGCTTCAGTGCAGGCTTGGGCATTTGCAGCGAGGGTGAAGGAGAGAAGGGTCAGTGTGAAGATGCTTAATGGCAGTGACATGTTTTGTTGTTGGTTTTTCATGTTTTTTTTTTGTGATGTTGGTGTTTTTGTTGTGATGCATATATAGAGAGAGCTTAAAAGTTGTTCTCTTTCTTCATGATGGTGTTTGATACCAGTGGATTTGGTTATGATATGACTTCTTCAAGTTGGGTACGGTCACTTTTGGTCTTCAAGTTCTCTTTTATCCTCTTTGGTACCAGGGACATGCTTCCTAAAGAGGATAAGAATTTTGAAAAGAATTATTACAGGTTGAAAACACAAGACTAAAAACACACTACTGAATTGCTTTCTTGTATACTGTAAGTGCTAAAACTACCATAATAAGAAATAATCTTTTAGTGTAATGTGAGCTTGTGTAAAGAGATAGAGAAATATTACTTTAACCCTGTTTACAAAGTTGATGTGAAAATTGCACAATAGCAAGTGACTTTATTAACCCAATATTATAGTATTAAGAAGGAGAATTTAAGCATAACATAACCTTTTATAAAATTGTTTCCATTTAATAAAATGTTTTTATTTTGAATTCGTCAGTCCATAGGACGGATTAAGTCTAGAGTTGACCGAAATTATCACATTCAAGCGGAGTACTTACGAGCTAATAAAAGGTTAAGCAATAAATACTGCATTCTTAATTACAGGTCAAGTCCTTAATCAGGCCTAATAATGAAAGGTCTACAATAATTATATAAATAAACACACATATCAAATAATCATGTATATATGCAATCATCTGGTACTAAATACTGAATGTCGTGAGTGTCGAATGCTGAAGTTTGACTTGAGTATTAGAGTGTCGTTTGCCGATATCATCCGAGTCCGAACTTCACGAAGAGGAGGAGTGGAAGAACGAGAGTGCAGGAGTTCGTTTGAGAGGAAGGAATGAGGTGCAGACCGACCGAAAAGTGGTTCAATAGTTTTTTTGGTTCTAACTCCGTTCGAAAACAATTTATAATCGATGTGAGATCTCGTGTTAATTAAGTATGATATTACAGTTCAATTTTTAGGTTAGTAAGGATCGATTAAGCTGTGCTGATTCAGCTTAATTAGCAGTTTCATATTTAAACGTTGCTTTGGTTGGCTATAATGTGTAGAGAAAGTTTGACATAACTTGAGTGAGCTTGAACTGAAACAGAAGTGAGTCTGCAATAAGACCCTAAAAGCAATGTGACAACTCGTGTATCATGCAATATCATTGCTTTAAAAAAGGATAAACTAAATTTAGCACAAGTTGGAACATATGCTTACGTGATATGCAGGAAATTCCCTTGGTTCACTTTTTGTCCGGAGTTATCACACTCCTCTTCTTCTTACTTCCTTTCTTATTTTTATATTCCTTACTTTACAACTCAGTCACTCTTATTTGTTTCATCTCTTCCATGGAAAGTTTGCGTTGCAATACACAAAAACAACCCATTATTAGAAAGTTTGCGTTTCATCTCAGTACATTGTCACATTAACGATTTCTTCATCATGTTCATTTTATAAATAATTATAGAAAGATGGCCAATATATAAATAAATGCAAAACATTAGTATATATATATATAGATGTAGATAAATTAATCATGGAGTATTTTTTATAATTAATTATCTTCGTTTTAACACTAATAAATACGTTTAATGTTTTATAAAAATAACGAATTTTAGTATTCTTCTAAAATTTTCTACGGTTTCAATTCCCGTAAATTTATTTATATCATTACATCATTACAAGAATATATAATTTTTTTAGTAATATATATTATGTAAAATTATTAAAAAATTCTAATGTCATTGTTGTCACTTGTAAACATATTTTCTATAAGCATAAGAAAACATTGCATCTTTTGTTTCCTTTAAAACATATTTTCTATGAGCATAAGAAAACATTGCATCTTTTGTTTCCCTTAAGCATCACTCTCCTTTTATTTTTTTTTCAAGCATCATCGCCTTCTTCTCTCACGTGCCACCATTCTTCTCTCCTTTTATAAAAGTATTATAAAAGTAACACATTTTACATCAATTGCATTAATGTTGAAACAACTCCATTTTGTACATAGATAACATCTATATTAGTTTTGGTTTACTATTAATATATTAATTAATTATTTGCGTGTGATTGTAGTGTCAATAACTTATTGGCATTAGATAGAATGAGTTTATTTGATTTTTTTAATAAAATAATAACTTGGGAATTGACATGGATGAAGTTATTTAAAAGAAATAAAAATTAGTGATTACTATCTCTTTCTATACTAGCACATTGCTTCCCTTTACTATTTATATAACATTTTAGAAAACCTTTCTGAAAAAACATTAGGCAATCCTTTCAAGCGTTTAATAGACAATCCAATTCCATCAAAAAATTACTAGATCCTCTCTCTCCACCTCCCCATGCTTTGTTTGTTTAATCAACTAAACTAACTAATGTTTGTTTAGCCAACAAATAATATAGTAATAATTTGGGTTGTTCCAAAACTGATGAAATGTGGCACATGATGCGTAAATTGTTTCTGCCCTCATGGCAATTATAAATGAAAAATCAAAACAGCACACTGCTTAGAATAATGTACAATTGGACCAGGATCCTCTAGAGTTACAAAACAACCGCACTCCTATGGCTTCTATTATATCTATGTCCATTACCACAGAATCCGAAGTAAACTGAAATACATTAAGCCAACGTACATTCATTGTCTAATAACAATGAAATTTAACTCTGTATGATATCTAATTAAACGTATAACAAGAACATATGCGATCATGCTCAACAACAAAAAATCACTCTTTTCAGCACATACACGAAGCATGTCCATGTTCAAAATCTTCTCCTGTTAAGGTTTTGCAAGGAAATGAAATTGTCTGAATGTGAATTGTCTCAGCAAACAAATCAGTTTTCAATTTCTTTCATGCATAACATCGAACACTTGATATCGTCACAGGCTCTACGAATGTCTTACAATAACTATCACTGACTCAATAATCCAGTGTAGTCCAAAACCGAATCTGCACAATAACAAAATGCAACTAAACAAATAGTGCTTATAAAATTCCTTACCCGAATAAAGAGAAAAACCTCTTGTCAATAGAGTTTTGCCACGCTCACTAACTCAGCGTATGCTGTGAATTGAAACAGAAGGTGATAGGGTTTGAGATCAATTGATTCTCTTTGTGAGAGAAGTTGCTACTGAAGCTCGTTACTGTTTGTCAGCTTCCCAGATGAAATAATAAGTGTTAGTCAACCCTTCAGCACAATGTGCTTCAGGTTGTGGTGCACAAAGGAAACGATTCAAACTCAGCTTTGCTGTTCATAAATCTGCATATAAGTTTCTGATAGTGCAACCAAATGAGGAAGTGTTTCAGAGACATGCAAATCCTGCATCTCATACCTAAAGAAACAAGGTCTTAGTCCACGTCTTTGTTGTACATCCATACATCCATTCAAATTTATGGGGATTTTTTATATTATTGAGAAATAGAACTTACCATAGTTCTTCAGATTTGCGCTGCACAAATACCCGGTACAAACCCTCACCAGGTTTGCCATCATGAACAACATTAGCAATTAAATCATATTTAGATCGCAATTTCTCATTTTCTTTTGGTGTTGGCAAGGGAATGTAATCCTTCAACTCCAAGTTCTTCACAGGAAAGTTGACTGAAGCAAATATAGGGTGAAGTTAGAAGTATGTGGGTGTTAACATGAACAAATTACAACACATTGCACTATAAATTCTTACCTAATGTAGGATTCTTTTCCACAAAAAAATTATTCTTAGTAAACCGCCGCATGTGAAGAATCATATACTTAGGCAATCTAGTAACACGATATTTCATCCTTGCTATATGAGGACGGACCACCTCTGTGATAGTTTCACCATCAAACTTCTTCAGTATGTTAAAGAGTGGAACCTAAAAATCAAGCTTTATCAGGCAAGTAGGAAAAAACAGACAGATAGAACTTCAAAATAAAAAGCTATAAACATAAAAACCAAAACTCAAGTTCACAAGTGGAAATGTGGAATTCCAAATTGAACTAATTATCCTTGATCTAAAGGGAACTCTAATATTTTTACTTTAAAGCTTTACATCATTCCACCTAGACTATACTACAATGTTAGGGGGTATGTAAAATAATTACAGGTGCATTTTAAATTCATAAATCTTGAGTAATTAAAATGTACACAAAAGATATGACTGGTTTGTGGGGAGGAGAGTAATTTACCCCATGGTATTTGCAGATATTTTGAAATGGATGCATAAACCTACCCTATAAGAAGATGGGAACTTCAACTACAAAATACAAAGGGTGTACAGGTGGTTCAAAATAGATAAATGAGTGTACAGAAAAGGTATTCAAAATTTGTCTCCCTAGTCATTTTTAGTGTTTAAAAATATTCTTTGAAGTTTTCCGACAAGGAGAAGAATGACTATTAATATTGTATATAGGCTTAAAGAAAAGTTGTAAAATAATTGGAAGTTGAAAGCTCGTGACGAGAATCAGAACAAGTGGAGATCAACCAAACAAGGGTCCTCTCATGGAAAGGGATTTTATTGGAACTAGGACAAAATACAACTAGGGGCATGTATACTCATGGGAGTGTGTAATGGGGAATTTCAATTACTTTAAAAGAAACAAAGAATACGGTTCTTACTAACATTTCACAGAGCAAATAAGATAAATCATTTTATACTGACCAATGACCATAACATAATGCGTTAACAATGAAAAAAGAGCAGTTATTACAGTAGAGTCATGGCTTTCATTCCATAAAAATGTGTGGATCATGCTGCTCATAAAATTATTCTACACACTCATAAAAGTCATGGACAATATTAAGTCTGTATAGTTTGAATGCAACCGGAACTTGAAGGTTATTTCTTGTGTCATGGACCACAAAAAGTCATTGGTCAGTGTCGGATGTATTCTTTGAACTATGAATTTTCTTCTATCAAATTAGCCAATTTTTTGTCAAGATCAATGCAAGTAGTGAGTAATGCTGAAAATAACCATTATCAATGCAGAATTTAGATTAGTCATTGAAGTCTCCTAAATTAAAATATGCATTACATGAAACAAAATGTATGTGCGTATAGGTGAGATAGTAAATAGCATATTGGCAGCCAAAATGCAGTCCACAGCACATAGCATAAGAAACAGCCAACACAAAGGACATGATGAAAAAATAAGATAAATTTACTGTATAGGATGTATAAAAAAGGCAAAATCAGTCAAGTAAATCTCACAAACTATTTATTTTGCTCTTAAATAATGGTTTAAAAGTTACAATAAGTTACCTACAAGCATTGATGTTAAAACATCCTTCCGTAAATGAATATCCACAATTTTCTTATTTTTACAAGGCTCTCGGATATAACAATCACAGACAAAATAACAAGATTTAAACTTCAACTTAGATCCCCTCGATGTAGGTTATATCATTATCAACTATAACATCTCATGCAGCAAAGACAATAGCATTGGTGGAACAGTACCTGTGGTATTATATTTTTTTCCATCACATCCTTGAAAAGAGGAGGTGGTGGCAAGTCCAAACCTAACATTAGAAAAGGCATTTTAGAAGTTTCTTTGACAAATGCATGTCGCTCATTTACCCCATCCAAAAGTTTCTCAGCATTGTTCTGGTTTTCATTGTTTTCTTTCTTATCAATGGCCCCTTTGTTAGGAATCTCTTTCACAACCTCAAGTTCACCCTGCAAGCACAGTAAAAACAACAAACACGACTAGTGGATAGCTGCAGCCAGCAACAGCATGTCAACCAAAAGAAAGGAAAATTAAGTGGACGAAAAAGAACCTGAAAACAGTCATAGATTATGCTGTTATTCTTTTTTGATGTCTTAAGATCTGCATGTAGTGTATTAAGCAGCCATGACATGAACTCAACTGGGTCAGATTGTGCACCTATCCGAAACCTTTTCTTACTGGCTTTCATCACTGCTTGTAGAAACTCATGTGGACTGACCTATTGGCACGCATATTAATGGACAAGTCACCATCAAATTCTAATAATATACCATACAATGAATTTATCAGAAACAAACCTGTCCTTTGAAGTTTCGTGCATGCCATACTTTCCTAGTGAGCTCACCAAATCGATGAACAAGTGGAGATTTACAGTGTTGATAATTTTCAGGGATGAGGAAAAAATTCCTCAAGGGGGTAACTCTCATTAAGGATTGAATTGTTACATTCACAAAATCAGTCTCCTTGATATTATTAAGTCCCACCTGAAAAAGTCATAGTATAAAGTGTAAATGTAGGCCATAAAACACCTAACAACCTTTCTATAACATTAAAAATACCATTTTTATATGTGTGAAAAATATACCATTCCAGGAAGGTAACTAGAACCATCAAGTGCCCTAGACCACTGCTTATTTTTGTCAAGTTGTTCAACTTCTTTTGCAGTGAGTCTGCATATAGAGAACTGTATGAATGCCCGTAGACCATGCTTTTTTAATAGACAATGAATATCATTTAAAGAATTCAAGGTAATGAAAACATAAAATAGCATGAAATCATAATCGATAATGATGATGGCAACTTAATTAAGGATGCATGAATGTTTCTATGTGATTCTTAATTAGAGAAAAATTTAGGCTTGATCTTTCATGGTGTCAGGATAAAAATATTAACTCATGACACATAATACAAAGCACAAATCAATTAGCACTAATTTTGAGCTACCAGGTAGGATAAAAATCACTTTTCTAGGGAGACAAATGGTAAATAAATAATCTAACCAGCTAACAAGTGACACACATTGTACAAAAGATTATAATATCAACATAGTCACCAGCCGACAGCTGATGACCATAGAAACAGAAAGATGTTGCTAAATTTTTTCTGCAGCAAGCACAGCCAAATAAAAAATTAGACTAACCTTGGATTTAAGACATGCCGAATGTCATCTAATGAAGGATCATTAATTTCATAACCATCAGGAAGACAGTAGACTTTTTCAGTGCGGAGATTGATATAAACATGGTGCCCAGCTTCCAGACTATGTGTATATGCATGAGACTTCTTCCCTCTCCCTTGGTAATACTTCCCACAAACCAAACATGCATACACATTTAAATTTGATAGGGAGACAGAACAGAATTTTTCAAAGTCAAAATCCAAAACCTGCATGCATAAATGTCATAAAAAATCAGACATGCATGAAAACAAGTAAAATTACTGTCAACAATGGACAAAATAAGTAAAATACCTGTCTATTAACAGTATCAAGATAAGGACAATCCTTCCGAACCTCAACCTGGCGATTGTTTCTTCCACTAAATAATTGTGAATCATCTTCTTTATCACTATCATCAGCCTCTCCGTATCTATGCCCATTGTGCTGGGACCCATCATTCCTCATCTCATTAATAGAACCCCTTTCCCTTTGAACATATTCTTCCTCCTCGTCAATGTCAGCATAATTATTAGCCAACCCAGAAAGTGGATTCGCAATGGAGACTGGAGGAGGAGAGGATAAAGAATCCTCATCCAGCTTCTGCCTTTTTGATTCATTATCAAGCCCTTTATCCTCTACTCTATCAACAACTTCCCTTTCCCTTTTTGATGTCATGTTCTCTCCTAAAGCAGTTTGAAATCAATAGCAGAGAAAAAATCTTAGTTAAAGGGTCAATTTAGGATGTTAAACTTCAAATTCAAATCACCTACAAATATAAACACTAATAGAAAGAAAAAAATAAGACAGATGGACAGCAAGACAACAAAATGTTAAGTTTCTCTCTTATCTAACCAAAGGGCCGCAATAAGACAGTGAAAAGAAGCTAAAAATGCAGTGACTACTCACTACAACCACATGAATAGTATCTGGTATCAAATATTATGCCTAACTTGTAGAAATTTGATGGTCAGTATCTCCCAATGCGCCAATTCAATCAAAAAGTGACTAGATCTTTTCTCTCTACCTCCCCTCTTATTTACAAGCAAGATGCCTTATTTATTTAACCAACTAACCTAACTAACTAATTAATGTTATCTATCTGTATTTGTTTAACCAACACGTAATAAAGTAATCATTTGGACTGTTCCAAAACTGATGAAATGTGGTCACATAACGCGTAAATTGTTTCTGCCCTCATGCCAATTATAAATAAAAACCGAAACAGCAAACTGTTTAGAGTGTACTATTATTGGACTAGGATCCTCTAGAGTTACAAAACAACTGCACTCCTTATGGCTTGTATTATGTCTATATCGGTTGCCACAGAATCCAAATTAAACTCTGAAAAATGCATTAAGCCACCGTATATTCATGGTCTAATAACAATGAAATTTATCTCTGTAGGAAACCTAATTACACATATAACAAGAACACATGCATATCATGCTCGAGAAAAAAAATATCACTCTTTTCAGCACATAGGCATACACCAAGGATGCCCATGTTTAAAATCTTTTCCTGTTAAGGAGGTTTTGCAAGGAAATGAAATTGTCTGAATGTGAATTGTTCCAATAAGGAGAGAAAAAAGTCAGGCTTCAGCAAACAAATCAGTTTTCAATTTCTTGCATGCATACCTTCAAACACTTGATAGGCACAAGAAGAAAAACATTAGGTATTCCAAAATAAATCGTCGTCACAGGCTCTACGGCTCTGTCTTACAATAACAACTAGTGAATCAATAATCCTAAACAGAATGTGCACAATAGCAAAATGCAACTTAACAAATGATGTTTATAAATTTCCTAACCCGAAAAAAGAAGAGAAAAACCTGTTGTCAGAACGTGTCATAAACAAGGGAAAATTAGCATATGGTGTGAATTGAAACAAAAGGCGATAGGGTTGGAGACCAATTGGTTTTCCTTGTGGGAGAAGTTCGTTTATGACTGCGAGCTTCCGAGATGAAAGAGTTTTTGGGAAGGTCCTAGAAGAAGTGTTAGTGAAAACTGAAGAAGGGTATTTATGGGGTATGGATTTATTATGTTAGATAAACTGGAATTTTCAAGGTTGACTGAGAGGTTAAAATTATTTTGAGATTAAAATTATTTGAAGGTTGAATCAATGCTCTGAATTTTTTTTTTAAAAAAAACATCAATCTAATCTTTGTCCACTGAAATTAATGTCATTCCTCTTAAAATAGGAATTTTTTAGGACTATACACAATTTCTTACCATTTTAACTTCTATATTTTATAATTACTTTTCTGTAATTTTTTTTTTAACTTAATTAAAGACACGTGCACACTCATGCAACATTCATAAAAAATATTTATTATTATTCACAATTCTAACACGATTCCAATACAATTTTTAAAAGAAGAAATACATTAATTTTCTAAAAATTAATTTTATTGTATAAATTTTATTATATATAAAAATAAGGAACAAACTATTTTGAACTAGTCCTGAAAAATACTTTATTGCTAAAAAAAACTGAAACATATTTAAACACATAAATCTTTATTATCAATTTATATAATTTAATTTTCGTGTTTTACATTTTAGATTTTAGATATATTACGTATATCTGTTATGTTAAATAATGTACACATCTTTTATAATTTAATATTTTTATTTTAATGATTATTATACTAATGAATAATTTTATTTTTTAATCATAAAAAATGAAATGAATACAATGCTGTGTGTTTTCACGGGTAGATTATAAATTGGATTATATTATGTAATAATATTTGTGGAAATTGAATAATATAAAAAAAAATTTATAGAATGAAAAAGGGTAATTAAGTAAATTGAAACATAATTAATTTGTTAGCCAGCTTCACCTGGCTAAGCTAGTCACGCTGATCTTGCATTCTCCTTGTCCAAAGTAACTGCAGAAAGCAAAGACAAAACCCCAACAACTCTTCCCTCTCTCCTTGTTGAATGCTTCCATGGAGTTCAGACCTCGCAATTACAGTGCCGAGCTTGAATTTCACGCCCTTCGTCGCGTCTCCACCGCCGCTCATCCTCTGTCTGCTTCACCTCCCTCTCCACCTCTCGCCCAGGTCCTGCTCTCATATCGCAACTTCTTTCGCATTTTTTTTCTATTAGCAGTTACGGTACCTTGACAGCGGTAAAAAATGATCGTGGCTATACAGAATCGGTGCCGCTTTCACTGTTCTGAATGCACCACACTATATAAGATTTAGTTCTATCAACCTGAAATAAGAACATGTCTAGGATTTGAATCGGTCAGTTAAATTAACTTCTATCGATCCTTCCTAGTTTAGAAACCTTTATTCAGTTTAATGTCGTCCAATGGTTGAAGTTGTTGAGCTGAGTGATATGATCATGTGACTAAAATATGATGTAATCTGGATAAATATTTAAATGATCTTAGTCATGAATTGCAAGTTATTAGCATGTATAACACTAAAATAATGCACTAAGAGCAGGAGAAAGAGGTTGAAGGCGGGGACGGGAAGAGTTTGGTTTAGTTACTACAATTTAGGACTTAGTAATTTCTGTTGACTTGCTTAAAGTGAAAGTGTTCTAAAGCTCCGTGGTTATTGTTTTTAAGTTGGCCTGTGACCACAAAAGTTTACATATATTTCACTTTTGACGATATTCACTTCTTTGTTAATTTTCTCGATTTAGGTTGATGTTGTAGATCGTGGGAACAATGATTTCTTTGATCCACTGAGAGGAACTGATAATGATGCAAATGCTGCTCCTCCTGATCATGAAAACCTGAATGAAGCTGCTGATCTTCAGCCAACGAAGGAGTGGACCTCTTCCAGGAGATTACTAATGCAGCGGTTTCCTGTCTCCAAGATGGTTTCAGTTTCTTCAGTAAGTTTTACAGTATTTTCCTCTTTTCAGGTTTAAATAAGAAGCTTACTACATATTTTGTGGTATCTTTAGAAGCATGTTTTGTGATGAGACTGCAGACAGTTCTTATTGGCTTTGAAAATTCTTAATTGTCACTAGCAGCAGATCAGTTTAGATAATAGATGTGAAATTCAACAATTTACATACTTTGTTGTGGCTGGCTAGGGGAAAGGCTGGATATTTTCTATTTGAAAAACTGTAGAACTGTATGATACTGTTTTATTGGTTTCCAAGCGATTAAGACATTGTTTGATTGTCTGCATTGGTGGATATTAATTATTAAATATTTTTGAGGAAGAGGTGTATCTGGCTGGAGTAGAAATCTTGACCAAGATATTACTGTTTATTCAACCATTTATTAATACACTTCATATCGAACCTTGGGTTCCTTAGTTGTTTTTTTCACCTTCAGCTATAGAGATAATGAATTGAGCTTGGGTATGGACACTGTTGTGATTTTGCATTAGAAGGGCTCTATGCAAGTTGTTAGATAACACTGCATATGAGCTAGCCATCTACCAGATACTGTGTTGGAAAATCTTCGTGAACTTTGAAATATTCTTATGAAGTGTAAGATATAGCAGTTAATTACTCTAAATATCTGTAATTTCTATTGTGCAATTAGCAAATATAAGTTGGAAAATAAGCTTTTGTATTCTAAAAACTGTTTTGATCCTTTATCTTTAAGCCTTTCAGTTTTTTTCATTATAATTATCTAATTATTTATTCTTTAAATTACAGATGCCTGATGTTTTAATGAGAAGTGGGAAATGTATGTCAATACCTTTTACATTGTTTTACTTTTGTAATATCTTTTATTTATCTACATTTAGTTATGTGACATCCCAATTTTCAGTACATGAGAAATCTTCGACAACTATGCACTTCGAGGAATTGGACAATCCACAAAAATTTGCAGATGAGGGTGTCAAGACTATTACATGGCAGGAGTACGTTTCTCGACTACACGAGCTCAAAGATGAGATTACTCGTTCTTGGTTAGCTGAAGACCGGGTGACATCCTTAAAGTTATCAATAAAGGTAAACTTCAATGTATTTAATAATTTACTTTTAACATTATAGTTTGTATTAGTGATATATACCTTTTTGCTTTTGAATTCATGAAAAAAACAGTTTTGTTTTATGTTATTTCATTCAGCTGAGATATGATTTTATGTATGATAGTTGTTTAATTGATTATCTTGAAGGTTTTATCTAGTTGGTTGATTGGTATTTGATTTTGTTGGATGATATTTAGTTTCTTTAGGTGCCGTGTTAGAATCTAGGAAAATATTAGATGTTGCTTTTATTGTTAACAAGGTTGTTGATCATGTTACTTGAAGCATAGAGTTTGTTGCAAAATTATATTTTAAAAAGTGACATGTTTGATTTTTATGATTCTTACCAAGAAAGGTTTTGGCAAGATATGGAATGACTTAGTAACTTGTATTCTTCTGGTGAGTTCTCTGCCATTTTTCAAGAGAACTTTATGCTTGGTCTAGAGGAGCAAAAAGTGGTCATATTCAGTGTTCAAATAAGTATTTTTGGGATTTGTGCAGGTTTCTCATTTACGGTTTTTGTTTTTGGATTGTAGACTTGTTGGTTTCTGCACATGGTTCCCCTTTATCAGATAGTTTAGGGATTAAGAGCCCTTTAATGGATATCAGTTTGTATTTTCTTTTCTTCCTGTACTTTCTTTGGTTAACAGTATTTTAAATATAAGGGACTTTGAGAGTAGGGTCTGCCCATTTGAAATTTAAATAATTTTATACTTAGTTTTGAAGTGGGAGTGAAAACATACTGATTTTTTTTCATTTATTGTCTAACTTTGTCTTGATTTTGATTGATTATCTGGGTCTGAAACTGATTATTCTGTTTGCAGGTTGCTAAGCTTCTTATGGATACGTCAGTATTTGAGTTTTATCCTACACTTTTTGTTCTTGTCACCGATATCATGGATATGGTTGGGAACCTGGTTTGGCAACGCATAAAGCGGAAAGCTGAGTTTTCTGAAGATGGAACATTGCGCTGCAACTTAGCAGGTCCTTTGTCAATCTGAAGCTCACTCACAAAATGCTGTTTACTTCCATAATCTGTAGTTATTCATATGACTGTTGCACTAATAATTGTTCAACGTGACATTTTTTTTCATGCTAATGTTTTGAAGACTAATGATTTTGTGCTTTAACTTAATAATGCGTGTTAGTTCCTTAAAAGGCTGATAAAAGAGTTTGTAAGGATGGCAAGGTGATTCTAGGAGAAAGTGTTACTACACAACATAGGATTTTGATTCTTGATGTTCATTCGGGGAGGAGGCAACCTTACTGTTGTGCCAAGGCTTGCCCTGAAATACGTCTAAATATTTAATCCTTATAAATTACTACATTTACAAAAAGGAATTATATAACAGATAACATAAAATACTTTGTGCATGTTAAACAGTGAATGGTAGTTTCTCGGCTCATGTAAATAATGGATGGTCAGGTATTTGGTTTAAGGATACAGTCAACCACTGAGTTTTTGTTTGAGTGAGATGCTTCCAGCCAGGTTGCATCTGGTTCAACAGAACTGTTGCTGGCATGATGCTTAACCAGACTAACCAGAAAACCAATTAATTCTACCACTGACCAGCCTTTGGTAATATAAATATTTACAAATTATTATTATAATTTATGAAGAACTTCTTTTGTTGCAAGGCCTAATTGTTTCTAAATGGCAGAAATACCAATCTTGCGTGGGATCGGGTACAGGTACCTGATGCAATATGCAAATGCAATTCTTTTTTAAATGAAGCAATGGGTATGCCAATTTATCTTAAATAAAATATGCATATTATATTTGTTAAGAAATTAAAATGAAATGTATTTATGGATGAATATATTCCCATCACAAGTTCCATCAGTACTTCTTCTACATGTTCCTGGGTAATAATTTTGAGGTTGGCCCACACTTTGAGCATAGCGGATAGAGAAAAAAAAGATATACCACATATGTGAATGCCATTCTATTAGAGTATTGGTATCTGCATCAGATAAATATATAATTGTATATGCAAACATCTGGGAGTATCCTTGCATCATTGAAAAGTTGATGCATTATGGGAACATCATAATTAGTAATTTATTATAGCCATACAAATATAAGATGAATGATTGAAAATATGTTCAGTGGGATATCCTAACTGCAAAATGGTTCTCACTGTCTCTAACATCAGAACTCACTGAATATTTTCATTTTGTATCTTGTTTATTGGAACTAATTTGTACATGTCATACAAGCTTGATGATCTGCATGAGATAGATGGATTTCATTTAAAAGTCACATATTTTTTCTTAAATGATTTATTTGAATCTTGTAGAAAACTTTCAAGCAAGGGATATTTGTGCTGATGCCAAAGAAACTTGCTATAACTGGTTTAGCAAAATTGGTGCTGTGCAAGAGCTTCTTCCACGCATGTGAAGTCCTTATCCTTTGTCCTGTATTTAATTTATTCCTTATATTTTTTCCCCTAAAGTTATTTGTCTTCTCTCTCCGCTTATGTTGGTTTTAGACTTTCTGATGCCATGATAACCTTTAGTTTCTTCATAATCACAGTTATAATTTTCTTTGAATTCACTTTCAGAGACACATTGCTGTGATCTCACAAGAATCACAGCCATCTATAATTATATTTCTATAATCTCAAAGCTAATCCTAAATCCACTTCAACAAAGAAAGTCACCTTGGTACAATTAGGCTACAAAAACTATATTTTTGGATGAAGCACAGCCTTGTTATATGTAAAAACCTTTAATTTGCAGATAGCTGTTTTATTGTGGGTTGACCTACTCCTATTTTAATTTATTTCCTTCAACATGTTTGGAACCTCTTATATAATGTTAATACAGTGAAGATTAGCTTTAACATGACAACTGTCAAACACTTTGTCTGTCAATATTGCATGGAAATTTGATCAAGTATAGACCTTTTTTCTTGAAAGGTTTTGTTAATAACATTTGAAAGGCTGTTGCACTGAAGAATGTTTCTCTCTGACGGGTGTTTGCTGAATGCTTATCTGAAATTGTTCTAGTTACTTGGAGCTGGCAATTTTGCCTTGCTGGCGCTTTCTGCTTGACCAACCTTTAGACAGCCTCCAACGCTTGGTAATGATGACAAGAGGATTAGGAGATCCTGTGGCATCTGCATATTGCCGTCTTTATATGGCTCACTGTGCTCAGAAGCTGCCTTCGCATGATATAGGTATTTTTGTAATATCTATCCTTAGGATGTGTAGAACATGTAGACTGAAACAGATGGGCCCCTTTTAATTGTTAAAATAAATCTGTATGTTGCCAGACATATTTTGGTCTAACCTTTACATCTGCATACTTGCATATACAATTGTGCATCATAACGCTCTAACACCCCCACAATTGGCAATCCAAGACCTTGGTGTGATATATTATATACACTTTTGGTGCCAGTACAGTCACATACTTTGGTTTAAAAGCCTTTGTGTTTCTTTTAAAAATTTCCAAATTTAGAAAGCTATTGAGAATGTGAAAAGTCAGCTGGTAAAGATATTATTTAACAGTTATTCAGATAAAACAGAAACAATTAATTTGGATTACTGCTTCACACTCTCCTATATGATTTTTTGTGCTCTATAGCAGTGCTGCCTCTAATTAATTTTCTCCTGTATGGGTTGCAAATTGATTCTTGTGTGTATTTTCATACAACTTATTTCATATGTTATGCAACTGGAACAGGCTATCTTGTTACATGCGTGAATGACATCAGAGTTATTTTGATACAAATCTTGTCAGCCAATGAAAGATCTCATAAGAATGTTAAACTCAACATAAAATTGCAAGTGAGTTTGATGGAACCAACCATTGAGTATATTATGAAGTGTGTATTTAATGGGTTGACTCAGGTACGTAATGAAGTTTCTCTTCACTAGTATACTTGTTTTGGGAGATATTATATATAATCATATTTCCACATATCTGGGTTATGTGAAAGTGTATAATTGAAATTTCATTGATTGGTTGGTATATTTGCTCTTTTATTTTGATTTTTGCATGAGCATTTCAAGTGAGTGAAATGAAGGTTGTGTAGGCACATATAGTAAGCTAAATGTGGTTGGGTTTTTTCTGATTATAATATTGAAAACTCAAGTTTTAATATGCCATCTATATACTCCATCAGACAGTAGAAAAAAGAAAGTCAATTTGCTAATTTATTTTCTGCTTTTCTTCTCTATATATCCTGTGTTTTATGCTGATCTAAGTATGTCTTTGCTAAAGACACAAGTCAATGAAGTTCTGTCAGAACTTGGATTGATGAAGAATCAACAGGAATTGGGGAGTGTTTCATGTGTTTCAATCATTCTTCATCATTTACTGAAGGAGCTCCCTATTGAAGTAGTTAATTCCAACGTTGTGCACATCCTTCATCTTATTGAATTTAGCAAGGATAATTCCTTTGGTCAGGTAAGCTTTTAAAATTGTTATGATCCCTTGAATTTAGCAGCATCTTTGTTTTGGTTTTTCCAATTTGCAGTTTTATTGTTTTCTTTTTGGTGATACAGCACATGAATTACAGACTGCTAGGATTCAGGATGCATGAAAGAAAATCCCCTGTTCATATTGTCAATGATGTGTTAGATAAAGTTATTCAGGTATCTATAAAATTCTAGTCCATCTTGCATCATTTCAGAGTTACATTCACAATGACGTATATGCCTCTTAAATCTCCATCTCTTTGTCTATCTACACCTTGAGGGAAACTGTATTATCTTAGTTTCTTTGATTAATACATTCTGTTCTCCAATGCCTCCCTCTTCCTCTTAATTTTACCATACAAATATAGGAGGAGGAAGTCTGTATCTTATGATAGGAAATCTCCTTAAAACAGAAAAATGTTAATGACGAACAAATCGGAGGTGTGTCATCTCTTATTATGTCAAATGTCATAGACTATAAAGTGCAGGAAAGGAGTAGAAAAAGGTAAGAGTTGGGCAAAACTTCGTGTGTTTTTGTATTTGTTGTTGTATTTTAGTGTTTGCTTCTTCTAGGAGGATATTGTATTGCGAGGCCTTGCGCTCTTTTCTTCAATATATTCTCTTCTCCAATAAATTTTGTGAGCGTAATGTCACCAAAACAAGTATTGAAGAAGGAAGTATATACTGAAGATGTAGAATTCTCTTAAATCTGCAAAATATAGACAGTGAAAGAAAAAAAAAATACTCACTTTATCCTAGAAACCCCAAAAAAATAAGTACGAGTACAATCTATCTACTATCTAATCCTTTGGATGCTTAATGAAGATAACCCTTGACCTTTTCTTGTAAAATAACTACAGAACATCAGGACTAATTGGAATATTTATTGAAACACAAAACACTCAGACTGCACACTACTGCAATGCTATTACCGTCCAGAGAAGAGACTACTCCTACAGAGAATATCTCTGTTCTGAAACTTACAAATACAACAACACCATAAATGTTCCCACACCGTAATACTAAATTAAACATTACAAAGTAAAAATGTTATATGCAATAACTGCTATTCACCTCAAAGCATACTTCGCACACACTTTTACCATCAAATACTGCTGGGCATAATTGCCATTTGTTATACAACACCTTTTCTGGAATAAACATTTCAAATTGGAGGTCTTGGAGCGGTGTCTCCATCAAATGACACATGAAATGTAAAAGCATGTATAAACTGTTGGTTGAGCCACATTATATTCTACATCTGTTTCTCTGCTCTATTCTTGGTTTGTACGCTTCCTTATTGGTTAGGTTACTAGATTATGAGGCTTAGGGTAAGTCATTAACACCTGTTTCCTAACTGTGTTAGGTCAGATGTTATTATATTTAGATATTGACTTTTAAGGAAAGTCTAATCAGTTAAGGAAAAGTTTTGTTTTAGTTTATTCAACATCTATGCTTAACACTCATGGTCAAGTTGAGTATATGGTAATTTTTACCTGAGTAAAAAAATGTTTACTTTCTGAGATTTAGTCTGAGCTTCATTTGTAAGCATGTTTTCAACTGTCATTTTTTCCTCCAGGTATTTCATTTGTCTCTAATTTGGCTGCAACTTTAGGTTATTGCTCTGTATGATAGCCTTGATGAATACCTGAAGGTTGTAGATGCTTATACTGATCTTATTCTTCAGAATCAGATGGTAAGTCCAAGTGAGTGACTACAATCAGACTGTTATTAGTTCTCTATGTGCCATTATGTATCTTCTTTTGTTGGATGCACTAATATGTTGACCATTTTACATGGCGTAGATGATTTGGGCTTATTTAGGCAATTTTAGTAATAACCTTTTTAGTTCTATGACTGTTAAAATATTAAATTGTTGAAGGTTTTTAGATATTCAGTAATTATTTTTTATAATGTAAATTTGATACAGGAATAAAAAATGGAAAGAAGAATTGAAGGAAAGAACTATTGTTACATGTCATATTCCTTCTTCTTCATAATAAATTTTTTTAGAGATACCATTTGTCATTATTTACTTTGTCAGTTCCAACAATCAATTGGTTTACATGATTCTCTCAAAGGCTCAGTATTAATGGCATTTGTAACAAGTTTGTCTCATATGATACATATGCTCTAGCTTGAGAGAGAGTGTTAGAGATATGATTTGATCACATTAAATAGGGATATTAATATGATTTGATAGGAAAATATCTTACCAAATATTTCTCATTATTAGATATTGATTTTGTTTCTTATTATTGTATCTTTTCTTCATTATAAATAAGAATACTTATATGTGTACTTAGCACACAAAATTCATTATATTCATTCTTGGTTTCTCTCTTCTCAACATGATACTAAAACGGTACCATCCTTCGTGTCCTGTTTTGGCACTAATCTTTTCAATGAATTCTTTTAACAAAATTAAGCGCTAAAAAGGTATTAGGAGTAATTGTAAGTCTGCAACAAGTAGACCTTGAGGTCTTAAACTCTTTAGGAGTGACTACTGCTTGTTTTGACTAGGCAGTTAACACTATGTCACCCAACTGTTTTTTACAATGCCAATGTTTTTCATTTGTATCATCATCTTCTAGATCTGAACAGTATAGTGACAGATTATAGATTTGTTGGTTGGTTGGGCGTGGTTGCAATTTTTGTTGCTTTTTAATAATTCCAGTTTGGTCAATCTGGGGCTTTAAACTTTTTAATCTACAACTTGCTTAATGCCCATCTCTCCTTACCTTACCAGTAATTCCCGTTTGGTCAATCTGGGGCTTTAAAGTTTTTAGTATATAACTTGCTTAATGCCAATCTATGAGAGATTGAACATGGTCCTTCAAAATGAAGATTGATGTTGGCAGGTTCTAAGTTTGATTTTTTAGTGCTGAATAAAATTTAGACTTTGAAAGGAGGTGGAAATTACAAGAAAATGATGAGACAAGATGAGAATCTCAAAGGTCTTGTTGAATTACCAATAATACTTGTCTTCATTGGCTATTAGCTGAAATGATAAGCAAGCTAAGAATGCAAGCAATTCCCCAAAAGTAACAAAAGATCTATTACTAAATTCTGGAACTAAGTTTGTAAGTCCTTTGCACGATATGCTATCCCCCTTTCTTTGCATTCTTTCTTTCTATCTATTGGTATGTCTTAGTATGTTCTTTAAGTAGACAATCATAAGGCAGACGCCTATATGATAATTTAAAGAAAATCTATAGAAAACATTGAGATTTAAACTCTTTCCTTGATGGATTAATTGTTATCCAATTACAAAGTTTAGTATGAATTGATATATATACCTATCACTTTCAAAGTACTATTACTTCCTTCTGTAATCTATCCTCTAAATGCAATAAATTATTCCAGGATAACCATTTGAATGCCATTTTGGAAGGCATTTCAAATCGAGCTTGGAATAAAACAGTTACAGAGGATGAAATGTTAAGCTTGCAATCTCTCATTGTGAAGCTTCTGTCTCACTTTAAGCATTTGGAAGATGTTTTTTGTCTGGTAGGTTCCAATAATATCTTGTACTTAATCATATTTTTTTTTTAATTTTTGTCTCTATCATTCATTCTTCAATACATGTGCTAGAAGCATTAGTGATGGTTTGGCCTTTTGTTGTTATTATTATGTAGGTTCAGTTTCCTGAAATCTTAGATGTATTGTATGGCAAGTCACAGGATGTTGTCTTTTTGCACATCCTTAATATGGTGACAAGGTACCATTTATAACAAGTATTGTGTTTTATTCTACTCCTTTCAATCCATATCACCCTTGTTGACTCATATACTAGTTTGTATATGAAGGTGAAAGTTCACTTATCTTTTGCTGGAAGTTTAATATTTATTGGAAGAATTGGTGTGCCAAGAATTAAATTCTAGACAACTTGGTCGGAGGGTTTGATATCTTATGATGAGCCAACTATACCAAAAATTTATGCTATTAGGTGAAGTGAAATGAACAATTTTATACTAGTATTTGACAAATTCCTTTACTTCTATGGCAATTCCCAAAGGAAATTTTGAGTTGTGAGGCAGTACTACTGAATCATCTCTAAATCACCTCATTCGAATTTCAAGGTTTTACACATCAAATTTTCTTTTCTTTTTTTCTTTGTTGGAAAAAGAAAAACTGAAAATACTAATTGTATGAGGAGAAAATGTACTGATCAATGAAGTAAATCTCTCTAAAGTAGTGTTTGGACAGAGAATTTTGAATTTCTTATTTAAAATGTATGGAAATTTAATGTTTTCAATTCCTTTGCAAAATGCTTTGTTTGGATAAACAATTCAAATTCTTTTTACTACAAATTTTGTGTAATTTAATTTCCACACTATGTAATATTTCATGTTAAACATTTATTTAAAAAATTAAGATTTCAATTGAAAATTTTATAATAAATAAACATTATCCAATTTTTAAATAATAAAAAATCATATGAAAATGATTAATCATTTAAATTTTTCATTATTTAAAAATTGGCTTCCAAAATTGTACAATTTCATATAAAATAATAAGCAATTAGTTGTTATCATTTATGAATTTTTTATTATTTAAATAATGAACAATTAGGTTGCATTAAATACACCAAATAGCTACTAACATTGCAAAATTCCGTATAACCTTTCACTGCTTTCCACTCCTAAATCCCCTGTACTTGGACATAAAAGCTGATGTAAAGAGACTGGACTAAAGTGTACGCACTACACAGATTATTGTTAACAACACAGAACTTATACAAACTTAAATATCCCAGTTTACTATCTTAGATCTAATTTTGAAAATATATACTATTTAATATATAAGGGTAAGGCATCAAGTCAGATTGGGTAACATTAGGTAAGGTCATTCCAACACAACGAAACTAATGGGATATTATTTTCACTACAAAAGTTAGTGGGAGGGAAATTTTATTCTGGTCCTGAATCAAAGCTTACATGTTTACTGAGTTTACTTTTGCATTTTCAAATTTTTGTTTCGTGATATGCTGGCTTCCCGCAACATACTCTTGATTCTATCCTTCTGATTGATTAATATAATTTGTTAGGTATTCACTTCATTACCATGTAATAATCTGTTATTATTTGTCAAACAGGAATGATCACATTAGTGATCCAACAAGCATACAGTTGCTTTTTGAAATTGCTCAGACACTGCATGATAATATAGAGTTTATGAATGTGAAAGATGATGATGGCCAAGTGTCACGTTCAATATCTCGCTTTGTGCACATGGTAACACGATCCTTTTTGATATTATTTTGGTCTATGATCTCTTTCTTTAGTTGTGGTAGTAATGCTTTGTCATGATTGATTAGTTGACACTTAACTGCCTCTATTTACTAGGTAGATTATGGAGCAGAGATGGAACAACAGTTAGCTTTTTTGGTTAATTGTCGAGGAGCTTTTGGTAGATTCAATGAACTTAAGGTTTGTCTTTGTTTTTCTTTGCAGTTGTTGGCCAAAGACCTGGTAACATAGTCATAAAGTTATCATATTTTCTTGCAGGAAACTCTTGTTCACTCTTGCAATTCTCTAGCAATTCAAGCTTTGAAATGTGCTAAGAAAAATCTTAGTTTTTTCAAATCATGTGTTACATTTAGTGAAGTCACAATACCTTCTGTTTCTGCTCACAGGCAATTTGATCTTTTTCTAGAAACTGCAGAGGTAGGTATGACAGCTTTTGGCACATAAAAATTGCATGTAATTTTGCTACTTTTTATATTTTCAAGGATTCATAATTTGAAATTTTCAGGTTGCATTCTTGGGGGGCTTGGTTTCTCATTCAGATGGATTAATTGATTCAGCAATCACATGTTTGCATACCTTAGACATAATTGATGGTTAGTTGATAAGCAAAACCTTTAAATTAGTTGCTTTCACATTGTCGAAGAATTAAGAACCAATACTTCAAATTGAATGCATGTAATTTGTTATCTGTGGGATGTCTATTTTGTGGGATTTATTCACTGCTAATTTTGTGTTCTATGATGAAACAGTGATGCTTAAAATGTTCAGAACAATGATCAGAATTCCAAAGTATAAATTATTCTATATTTTGGTAACTCAATTCTGTCAAATTGTGTTGGAGAAGAAAGCCCAATAATTTTGGGCATCTTGTTTTTTCCTCTTTTATCCCCTTTGTTATCTAATGATTTGAAGCCATTTTTTAACTTTCTAAAAAATCCTCTTTCGTCCTCTTTGTCAAATATCTAATGATTTCAAGGCAATAATTTAAACATCTTTTTATTTCTCTCTTTTATCCCTTTGTCGTATATCTAACGATTTAAGGCATTTATGAATTTTGTAAATCTTTCAAATGCCTAAAATCTGACCACGATTGCGGCTTCTTATAACATATGGCTTAAAAGCTAACATAGAAATTGTTATATTATTTATTAACCAGTAACAAACTAACAGTCTAATAAATACTTAGAGTTAACTAAAAATGATGTATCAGAACTAGAATAATTAGACTATTGGTTAAATTAAATTAGGTTTATGGTTGATCAATCAATATACGAACTGAAATGGATAAAGTCATATATGTTAAGATATATGGTTAATAATATTAACAGAAATAGAAAAGCTTTTGGTGTGCCAAACTTTAAGGTCATTTTCCCTACTGTTTTTACCCCAAGGCTTCTAGTGCTTAAAACTTAAAGAAAATCTGATCTAACAATACTAACTTCTTGAATACAAGTATCCTAGCAATCATTCTTAGAAATAAATAATATAAACTTGAATGCTACGATATATTAAAGGCACCCGCCATTCTTTTGCAAGATGGTTTCTTATTGCCATCATTCTCTTTTGAACTTTGGGTTGCTTGTATCATTGTTTTTTATTTAAGAATTGTAGTAAAAGAATACATTAATTGTGCCACCGTGGCTTCTATCTTAAATAATGATTTTTTGTCTGTCTCTATGACATTCTTAGAACCTAAATCTGAGTATTGATTTGCTTGATTTTGTAGGCTTCCGAACTCCAACGGGCGTTGAAGGACTAGTTTCATCTATTAGGAAGTTATGTGGCTTCTTAATTATGGTTCCAGGTTGTAAAAGTTATTTTAGTTTTTCACATTCATATGCATAGACACTTAAAAATCTCTATTTTTTGGGATGTCACCACCATTAAAAATTTTAATAGAATTATAAATGTACTAGGTTAGAGATCTAGTTCCTTTTTACCTCTTCTTAGTATGCATGTATTTACAATGAAGTTCTTCTACTTTATTGAAGGTACCTTTAGTCTACCAGTCACCTATTTCCCAAATAACTTGTTCACATTGATCAGTTCCCGCTCTTGGTAAGTTTTCTTTGAGATATATAATGATTGAAGCTTCTTGAACCACCCTCCCTTGAGAATACTTCCCTTAATTATTTTAACCTCTTTTTGCATCTTGTTTGATGAATGAATTAAAATTGAAAACCCTTGCAGTTTTGAACCAAAAATGAGGACACAGATTTTTTCAGCTATCATATTATTACTGACAACTTTATCACAAAAGAGGTTGCCATATCGTGCAAATACACAGGTATAGGTGTAAGTTTTTGCATCTCTTTATTTTGTCATTTCCACTCAAAGGAAATTTTCAATTGCATTTATAGAATGAAGATAACATATCATTTGCTCTTTCATTTCAAAATGGATAAAACAAATTGAAGTTTAAAGGAGTATTTAGAGAAGTCTTGCTTCTGTTGTGTTGTCCGAAGTAATGGATATAAGTGTCATTTGGTGGACATAGCTCCAGTATATGTACAGGTCTAGGGTTTATGCTAATGTAGTACGATTATTCTGAGCCCGTTAGTGAATCAACCTTCCCGTGCTTGCTGTCTTATCAGCAAAGTTCAGTATTGTCCTTGTCTGCTTATGAATTCATCTTCCCTAGTTAATTAATCAATACTTAATCACATCTTACATGTTGAGGCCTCTCTTTTCCTTTAGGCACAACGTGCAAGGAACATAGAGGTGAAGAGGTGAGACTAACGTATTATGATCATCTATATGAAATCATTATTGAAATGAAAATAGTCTGGGAAGTCATAATCCCTAGTTTCACTATAGTGCCATTTCAGATGTTAGTTCTTATAATCAATTTCTATCCAAGATTTTTCTTTAGTTTCACCTGTTTTTGTCATACTTACACTAGTTTTGTAGATAACGGTGTTCCTGACAAGTAATGGTTTTTGGTTTATGTATCTTAATCCTCAAAGCAATATATTTTTATTTCTTTCCAGATTCTAGGCAATGACATGTTATACTATGGGGATTCATCTTACAACCAAGAACTTGTTTCTTTGTCTAAGCTCGTTCTTGAGAACCTGCTTAGTGCTGTTCAACAGGAACCTTCCCAGGTATCATCATTTTGTCTAAATTTGTTGTTTGATTTATTTAACCAATTATAAATACTGATTTTATTGTGCTAAAATAAAGGCTGCTCGAGGAATTTTGGCACTTGAAGTTTGCAATTGCATTGCATCATCTTTTATGGTAAGCTTTTCTTTCCTTGTTTGAACTTTCTTCACATTATCATTGACGTAAAAGAGGATTCAAATTTCAATTTATAAATTCTTGAAAAACATTACAAAACTATTTCCAGTTTATGAATACTACCCAGACCAATGGGTATTTAAATCAAAAGGCAGTTAACCCATTAACTGGGTTTGTAGTGTGTCTACATGTATTGCAGAGTTGTATCTGAATCATGCGCAAATTCTACTTCAGCCTTCTAATAACGGTTTCTTTCTTGATTAATGGCAGCTGAACAGTGAATTATCTCCTGTTTGCCTTACACTGATAGAAACTGCCAAGTCATGTTTGAGTGCCCAAGACAGATACCTCCAGTCAACCATTCAACTTTTAAACAAACAATGGCCAACTTCTGTAGGGACTATTGTGTCTACTTCTGTATGATTTGTGTTCATCTAGGTTGATAGGTTACTCGTGATATCTATTGTGACCTTATTTTTTATCCTTGTTCTTTTAAAACTTTTTTTCCGTGCTCTTGCCCTTCTCACCCTTTTCATTATTTTTCTTTCTTTTGAACGAGATGACTTATTTGTTTCAAATTTGTTGTTTCTTTCTTTAGGGGTCAAATATATTGTTTCTAAATATGGAGAACGAAATAAAAAAAGGGGCTCCATGTTAAATTTTATCCATATTCAATTGACCCTATTATATACCTTTCTTTTTTTAGGCATGCTTCAACTTTCTCATTTTGAGCTACTGCATGCAGTCGTTAGTTCAATTCTCAACTTGTCTAGTTGAAAGTTAAATTTTTCTTGATAAAAAAAAGTTACCTCAAAGAAAGTTCACCTTCAAATCAGAGTTGTATTGTATCTAATGAAATAAATATAAAAAGTTAAAAGGGGTTGAAATAACTTTCCGAAAAGAGCATTTTAGAACAAATATTTAGGGCGATTTTAAGTTTTATTTATCCGTAACGAAAGTGTCTTCTAAATTTGTTCCAAAAATGTTTATTAAAGCTTAAAGAAAAATCAGTCCTTATAATATCCGCAGAAATGGAAAGAACATTTCCCAGCTCCATTAATCCATCCACAGAGCAACTAAAATTTCAAATAAAATATAAAAAAAAAATTCAAAATAAAATAAGTTACGGTTTTAACCTAAAAAAGTCTTGAATTAAAAAAAATGTATTAAATAATTCTAAATGATATGGAACTTTTACTGTACCCAACATTATATAAGAAAAATAGATTTTTTTATCATAAAAAAAATAGATTATAGTATTTAACAAAAGTCGCAACAAATTAATTTCTTCCTGCACGGCTTCCCGTATTTTTTTGGGTACCCACAATTTTTAAAATGGTCATTTTACCCTTCTTTAAGTTTACTTTTGAAAAAAAATTAGAACACACTTTTCAGAATTTTTAGAACGGGTTTGTAAAATAAAATTGAAAATTTTTAAAACAATATTTTTGGAATGAAGTTTCTGAAATGCATGAAATACATTATAAAGTAAGTTTTCTAGAACAGAATTTTACGAACAAATTTTCTGGAACGTAAATAATATTTTCCTGAAAGTGTTTTCTGAATAACTTTTAGAAATATGTTTCACATATAGCTTTCCAGAACCAACTATTTTTCATAATGCGTTATCTCGCGTTTTTTTTTTTCTTCAACAAGAACAGTGACATAGCAGCAGCGGCAACAGTGGTGTGGTGTAGCAAGGGAGATTCGACGGAGAACGAACACATGAGGGCAATTCGGTCATTTCACCAATTAAAGGGGTGTAGGAAGCAAAAGCCTAAGTTAAATTACTAACGGGCCAAAGGCCCAGCCAAAACTCGGCCCTTTCACTACAGGTAGGGCATGGTATGAGGTACCTTCCTAAAACCACATTCCAAAATTCGTTCATTCATATCTTCACATCCATAGCGTCAAACTCTTAAACTCATCATTTTTTAAAATTTGAGAGAGAGAGACAGAGAGAGAGAGAGAGAGTAGTGCGATCCGTGAAGTTGAGTTTGATAATCAAGGTGCAGAAGCGATGGATCTGGAGGTGGTTGGGCGTCACGCGATGTTGTTCGACGATGACGGCATGGCGGCGTTCGTGAATTCAGCGGAAGCTCTGGTGGAATGGAACTCGCTCTCCATCGATCGCTACGATGTCCGACACCTTCTCTCCTCTCCCCTTCCTCCGCGCCTCAAGCGCCGCCCTCCTCAGCCCGAACCCGACCTCGATCACCTACGCTATCTCGATCTCCCTTCCTCTTCTTCCGATGAAGAACCACAAGGTAACCTAATACATAATTCTACTCTTCGTTTTGCTTTCTAATTCCTTCTGTTTGATATGACCTAAATATGATTTCGTTTTGATTGGAACTGTGTTAGTTGTTGAGTTTTTTATCTCTCAATGAGAAGCTCTCGGAAGCTCTCGATCTTATTCATGTTCTTTCCTGGAGAGAAATTGCGGAGTTTTGTTTGCTTTCGAAGGTTCATCCTCATTCGTTAGAGCCTAAGTGAGGAAAAGTCAATTAAATGCAAGTTGGTGGAAATTTTGTTTTTCCATAGAGGTCAAGCTTTAAGATAAAGCTTTTTGGTCTTTGTGGGCTTTAGCTAGTTCCTGCATGCATGGTTTTGTACTTTTTATTGAGAATTAAGATTTAAGTAATTCACCATTTTATAGGCAAATTAGCTGACTTTCCCGCTTAATATGATAAGCTTCACAGTAAAATATTAAGAACATATCTCTTAATTATTAGAACAACTAGTTAAGTCTTAAAGAAACAAACCTCACCTAAAGATGTTATGAGCCTCGCATTATTTATAAGATAAGTTGATTGATTTATATTTCTCTTTACTTTTTTATGAAGCAGTGTCTAGGAAATATGTAGCCAATAATAGGTTTTGACTCTCTTTATTTCTGTTCAACTCGAGTTGAAGATGTGTCCAAGCCATGATTTTTTTTTGGACACAGACTAGGGACAAAGTGTTTCCTCGAAGGAGATTAATTGTACTATTATACTATACTTAAACAACATATAGTAATTTATGAGTACAATAGTTTATAATTTATTTATTTTAGTAATATCCCAAAAGTATGTTTTTAATTTGGATTTGCTGAATTGTAATTATATATTTACTTTGTCTTCAATCTTAAATATATCACATCTTATTTATTTTAAGAATGATTGTATTGCTGCATTGTTTACATATCCTATACGCATATAGTATGTAAAATCTGTCTTCAAACAAATAAGGTATCAAGTTTTTTCAATCTGCTATCATCTTTCAGACACTTTGATATATTTGGTTGGACATGGCATTTAGTTGAGGCAACTAGGTGATGCTGCTTTGTTGGCTGCAAGTCAAATGCTTTTTCAGTCGATGTTGGAAACTTGGAACAAGATTTTATTTTCCAGCTTCCACCTGAGACTGTTGAGTGTTTTTATTTTTTGTGCAACCACAATATCACATTTGCAGGATGGAATGTAATTTGCTACGGTTCCTGTGTCAGAAAACAAGTAAGGATGTTTTCACCTGGCTTCAATTTATGATTGGCTTCTTCTGTGTTGCAATTACTGTTTTAGCTGGATGATATAGTTGCCTTTGAGAATTATACTGGATTCTGATGCTGGATGTAACCTTTGTGTTTGTTTAGATAATGGTTCAGATCCAGTAAGTTCAGCTGGCTTTCATGCTGTTACCTTTTCATATGGAAATACTAATGCCTCCATGGAGATAAAGGACGATGATGCTGAGTCTAGTTTTGTTCCGAACTTCCCAGTACCAGCGAGTCTACTCCATAATCTGGTGAGTAACATGTCTTAATGTATATACTTTAATTGTGTGATTTTTGAATGTTACTAACCTAATTGACCTTTCATTGTTTAACCAATGTGATTAGGTGATAATTGTCTAGGGTACATATGTTATTCTAAGGCTTATGATGTCTAAGTTTCAGATGCTCGGAGCATGAATGGAGTTCTTGTGACTCAAGGTAGCCATACACAGGCACCTTTTTTCCTTTTGATGTCATGAGAAGGGGCCGTGCAGGTGGGATTAGGATGATAGAAATTTGTTGATTCCTTATCTCTTGAGAGCAAATGGAATGATACATGTCTGTCTACATAAAGTTCTATTTCTTGATCTTTATCAATATCCAAGTATATATGTCACGTGTTTGTTTTAATTTTTTTTTATTGGCTAAATGTGTTTGTTTAATAAGATACAAGTATCTAAATATTCTGCTTGGCAAGGATCTTTCTATGTTTATACTTTTGCTAATTTTGAGATTTGAATTTATTGATTAAGAAACATCTGTTTGTTTTTCTTTTTCAGCCTCCAAATGAGAAAATACATCAGATTATTTCAAGGACTGCAATGTTTGTCTGCAAACATGGAAGTCAGTCAGAAATCCTTCTTAGGGTGAAGCAAGGAGATAATCCAACCTTTGGATTCCTGATGCCTGATCATCACCTTCATGCATATTTTAGGTTTCTTATTAATCACCCAGATATTCTGAAAGCTGACAAAGATGATGGCAGCTCAACTGAGGACATCAATAAGGCTCAGGGGGGTGATCAAATAGGTGGTGCATTGTCTTTGCTTGGATCTGTCTATGGATCCGGAGAGGATGAGGATGGTACATCCGAGAACACTTTTGACTTTGAGAAAAAGGAATGTGAGGTAGCATCAGTTGATGCTGTTAGTACTTATACTTCTTCAGGAGTAGAACCGGCAGAATCGTGTTCAGATGTGGTCAAGAAGGATGTAAGCATTTCTAAAAACCCAATACCTTCTTTGAAAGAAAAGGTTCCCATCATAAAGCGGAATCATTCTATCAGTACTGTTAAGACTGCAACCACAGGTAGAGCAAAATCAGGTGATGGCTTGGATTTAATGTCTAATACACAGAACAAGTCACAGACTTCTGCTCCCAGTACTGCTGCTAAGATTGAACTGCCTGTTGTTGAACCTCCATCTGAATTAAAGAGAGCTATAGAGAAGATAGTTGAGTTCATCCTAAAAAATGGAAAACAATTTGAGGCTGTTCTTGCAGAACAGGATCGTCCTCATGGAAGGTTCCCCTTTCTTCTGCCATCCAATCGATATCATACTTACTATCTAAAAGTTCTTCATACTGTCGAACAGGTGACTTTCTCAGAATCATAAAAGTGAACTTATTCTTAATGTGTTCAAATTGTGCCCTTAGAAGTGAGCAATTGGTTGCACCTGCACTTTACTCCCTTGTAGGACATAATCCTTGTCAGTCTAAGATTGAATGCCGTCTACCCTACCCCTCCCCTCTAAGCAAAAACACATTTTAAATGTCAGAAACTTATATTCACTGCCTTCAATTTCTAGTAATTTTTTTTATTTGGGTTCTGGAGACATTTTGTGCACCTAGTGTGTTACATGAATTATTTGCAAATTTGATTTAGGTATTGTTAATTTTGACTTTGAGCTGCTACTTACGAGATCTTCCTAATTTTGTTTACAGTCTAAGTTACGAGGCAAGGGTCACCAGAAGCACAATCCAGCCGGTCGTGCAGTGGACAATAATTCCGCCGTACATGAGAAAAGTGACAATCTTTTACATGGATCTATGGCTTCTGATCTACCAAATGATATGGACCGAAAAGAAAAGTTCAAGATGACTATTGGCAAGTCAAAGAAGGATGGTCAAGATCCAATTCCCAAAGACCAAGCTCAAAACACAGTTAGCATGGATGCAGCTGCGACAGCAGCTATTCTTCAGGCTGCCACTAGGGGTTTTAAAAACCCTAATTTAGAATTCTTTAGCAAGACATCAAGTGGTAGTGGTCAGGGCCTTGGAAGTGATGGTGGGTATTTATCTAGCTCTGGGACTGGGAGTCTGTATTCATCTCAACCACAAGGTCTTGTTGAAAATCCAAACTTGATTGCAAAGGCTAGGGCTTCTGCCCCTGTTGCCAAGGCTATTGCGGAAAAAATAGCTATTGCAACAGCAGGTGAGGCGGACTCCTCTGAAGCACATATGACTAAAGAGCAAAAGATTAAGGCAGAGAGATTGAAACGAGCAAAGATGTTTGCTGCCATGCTAAAAAGCGGTGTTGGAGCAAGTGAATTGCCACGAGCTTTATCAGTGGAGCCACTTGGCTCTGGCCTTTCCGGTTCAGATGCTGAGACTGGGAATCTTGTGGGTAAAGAAAGGGAAGGAAGTTCTGTTCCATTTGATGTCGAAAATTCAGATAAAAGTCAAAATTCTGAGGAGAAGCTTTCTGCTGATAATTCAGATAAAAGTCAGAAGTCTGAGGAGAAACTTACTGGTGATAATGATGAACGCCGTTCAAAAAGAAAGTACCGTTCAAGATGTAGTGGACATGAAGAGGAGGAAGAAGAGAAGAAGAAAGAAGAAGACCAAGAAGATAAAAGACGCCATAAACGATCAGGAAAAAGACATCGATCTTCACACAGTCGAGACAGACATAAGCACAAGAGAAGACAATCCTCTTCAAAAGACAGGCATTCTCACAGGGTGGTCAAGCATGACAGTTCCTCTGACGATGAACACCAACGTTCAAGACGTTGTCATAACTACGATAGCTCTTCTGATGACGAACACCATAAGCGTAGACATTCTCGGCGTTCTAATAAACATTATAGTTCGTCTGATGATGAACACAGGCACCGAAGCAGAAGTGTAAAGCGTGAGAGAAGATCCCATGGTGAAAGAGAAACAGAGGTGGAGGAAGGAGAGATAATTATGAAATTGGAAAAGTCAGCAGTTAGTGGTGAGGTTGGAGGTGGTGGTAGGGAGGCCTCTGCTGGATTATCTAATGCAAGGGCTTCTTCTCAATCACCTGAAGTAACTGATGTTTCTGATGAGCTCAGAGCCAAAATTCGAGCCATGTTAATGGCTAACCGGTAAAACCTCTATATGTGGTGTGAGGCTCACAATTGTATTTACTTACTCTTCTTCCTCACAATGTACCATTGTTCCCTAACTTCAATCAAATTAACAAAACCAATATATTGCTAAACAAGTATTTCAAATTAATATATGACTATTTATATTTTATATTTTAACTAAAATATAAAATATAATAATTATTAAAAATATATAAGCATTAAATTCTTTTTTTGGAAATAATGGTTATAAAAATACTATTATTTTAAATTTAGATGAAGTTGTGTTGATTATTGTTGTTGTAAGTATGCTAATGTTATCAACTTTGAATTCAAATTAAGTCATCTTATTATAAGTTTTAATAAATATGTCATATTTATTTTCAATTTTAAAACTAATTAAGGTTTTTTATATTAATTTGGTTTATTAAAAAATAAAATAAGATTATGTATAAAGAATATAATAAAATAATTGTATGTGAAAAGTATCTATCTCATACATTTATTAAGATAAAATTTACCGATATATAAAATGTTAAATCAACATTTTGGTTCTATATAAATAAATAACTATTTAGACTTAGAAGAGTAAAAGTTATTTAATATATGGATATAAAACAATGATAATTATGTTTCGTATAATTTAGTAACTAATACAAATCAATATTAAAGTCGTTAGTAAAAAAATAGAATTTAGCATTAAATTAATCCCTAAAAATTATATCTTAATGATAAAATTATCCTCTATACTTAATGATAAAAATTTAATTATGTAATTTTTATTTATTTCAGCATTAAATTTCCTTTTCTGAAGAAGATTAGATAGTGACTGATTCCAATAACTACACTAAATGAGTCGAAACAAATACAATGTTAATGTAACAAATGTGATGGTATATATAGTTAAAATAATAATTAAAAATTAACTTTTTCAAAATCTTAGTTATAGTATTTTTAATTCTTTAATTTTAGATCAATTTTTATTTTAATCTTTTTAATCTATAAATTTAATATCTTAAATTTAAAAATGATAGTTCTCAATTTGAGAAAATGAGTTAACATTTCCAAAGAGAGTTGTTTTTCATTTACATTCTTTACAAAACAAAAATCAAGAAAAAAAATCATAACATTTATGCTACCCTTATTTTATACGAATAAGTTTAAATAATAAAAAATATATTTTTAACAATTTTAAAGATATAATTTACCACTGTTAAATTTCAAATAAATTATTCATGATTATAAAATTGGAGACTAAACCAATATGTTTAAATTTGGAGGATTAAACAAATTATTTTTAAATTTAAAACACTTAAAATATTAATTTTATATTTCAGAGAATAAAAAATTTGAATTAAAACAAAATTTTATTCAAATTAAGGGTTAAAAAATATTTTAGATAAAATTTTCATAAGAAATTTTTGCATCATTAAACTTTTGACACTTGTCTTTATTGAACTAGCCTTTAGTCATATTGGTAACGAGTTGTAAGGCGTAAAGCTAGAAAAAAGTATTTTTGGAAATTTAGGAACCATGAAAACAATTTTTAATTTAAAAGACTAAAAGGAAAAATATCCAAAATAAATAAAAACATTTAATGTTACTCTACTTTTAGGTAAACCACGCAAACGACATCGTATAGACCTTCTATATATATATCCTTAGTTGCCGAAAAACCTAGCAGCTCTCACACTCGCTTCATTCGCAGCTTCACAAAATCGCCGAATATAACAGAATACTCATCTTTGCATCGAATTTCTGCAATCTCCGATTGTTCTTTGTATCTCTTCACCAAAACAATGGTTGAAGCCGTGGAAATCGAAGAAAGGCCAAAATTCAGAGATATTAGACGTTATTTCTGTCAGTACTGCGGTATCTGCAGATCCAAAAAAACCCTAATTACCTCTCACATCAATTCGCACCACAAGGTACCTTTTGTTTCTCTATTTTTTGTTTTTTCTTCTGCAAAATTAAATCCTTCACAATCTTCCTTATTTAAATTATTACAATTAGGTTATAAGACTTTGTTGATTTTGGTGTGCTTTTTTAGGAAGAGGATGAGAAGGCAAGAAAAGAAAGAGATCCTGAAGAAGAGTCTTCGAAATCCCACACCTGCGAGGACTGTGGCATCACTTTCAAGAAACACGCATATCTGTTGCAGCACATGCAAAGTCATTCGCTTGAGGTATTTACATGTCTTTAAACTTTTGACACTTTTTACCTTCTTAAATACAAGACAAGTTTTAGATGTAAAACTCTGAAAACACGTAAGAAACATATTCTTGTGTTGTTTTCTATGTACTGTTGTGTTATTTGAAACATATTTTGTTTGTGGGAGACATAGCTTTTGTTGTTGCATTAGGCTAAAGATACAAATTTTGCAGGAAATTAATCTATAAGATTCTAAAATCATTGGAAAATAATGGATTAATTGTGTGAAGCATTGGATCCCAGACAAAGAACTCCAAAATGCACGAGGCAGCGAGTTTAGACTTGATGGATCAGTATCAGGTAGGGAGACCTCCTGTGAAGCTCCATCAAGGATGCCTCAGTCACGCTCTTTGAATTTGAGGTTGGCAGTTTGTTCATTTGTTTCTTGTTCTTCTCAGGGTATGATGATATTTGTGCTTTTGCTTGGGTTTTTTGTAGCTAACATATTTTGTGATGGTTCCAGAGGCCGTTTGTGTGTGCGCTTGATGATTGTCAAGCGAGTTACAGAAGGAAGGACCACCTGACTAGGCACCTTCTACTACATGAAGGGAAGACTTTCAAGTGTCCTGTTGTGAATTGCAACACTGAGTTCTCTTTGCTGAGCAATATGAAAAGACATGTTGAGGAGATTCACGATGACAGTTCTCCTGCAGTTACTGACAAAAGTCACAAACAACATGTGTGTCCAGAGATTGGCTGTGGAAAGGTTTTCAGATTTGCTTCACAGCTAAAAAAGCATGAAGATTCTCATGGTAGGTTTTTTGTTTTCTGTATGAATTAGTGAAATATCGGTGGGATATTTGTAAGGTGCTTGATTATTTATATTTGTGAAACTGTTGGTTACAATTTTGAAGAAAGCCTTTGTTATACAGTTAAGCTGGAGTCAGTAGATGTGGTGTGCTTAGAGCCTGGTTGCATGATGCATTTTACTAATGTCCAGTGCCTTAAAGCCCATGTAAATTCCTCTCATCAATATATGACCTGTGACATCTGTGGGTCTAAGCAACTGAAGAAGAATATTAAGCGTCACCTTCGTTCACATGAACCTGACAGCAGTTCCTTAGAGACCTTTCAATGCGAGTTTAAGGGGTGTAGCTGCACATTCTCTAATGTAAGACTTCTTGTTAAATCTTCAGGATGTACATGATATTATGAATTCTCCAATTGGTTTCAAGTGAACTTTATTTTAATCCGTTCGTCATTGTGTCAACAGAAATCTAATCTTGACAAGCATAAGAAGGTCGTGCACCTTAAAGAAAAACCTTTTCTGTGTGGGTTTCCTGATTGTGGCATGAGATTTGCTTACAAACATGTCCGGGATAAACACGAAAAAACCGTTAAACATGTTTTTACCCTTGTAAGTTCTATTTTTTTGCTCTGGTATCCGATTGTGCCAAAAGTTATCTGATAAGAGATGATTTGTGGAAGTTTTTCCTTTGAACTGCATACTCATAAGATTTGCTTAATGCAGGGTGATTTTGAAGAAGCTGATGAAGAGTTCAGGTCAAGGCCGAGGGGAGGGAGGAAGAGAAAATGTCCTACTGTTGAAATGTTAATCAGGAAGAGGGTTACCCCACCTAGTCAATGGGAGGATTGGTTATTTATGCAGGATAGTGAGTAGAGTGCATTCAGCACTGTGTTCCTAGTACAAGTAGCCACGCAATACTATACATTGTGTATGTTTAGGATTAGTATTAAATATAAAAGATATAGGACAACAATGCATATTAATGAATGTGTTTACATGAAGATTGAATTGAACAGTGTAGCCAATCTATGAACAAATTGGCAATGTTTGAATTGTAGAAGTTGTATGAAAGGAATGGAACATAATTTACTGTAAACTAGTTATATTTAAGTATTTCTCATCACTTTATTTAATTTAATGCCAAGTAATCTGGGTCTCTCACTCTTGTTTCTTCACCTTGAAGTGATAATAAAAAATAAATTAAAGTCACATTAAAAATTGTTGAATTTAAAATAAAAGTTGAAGTATAAAAGGGAAAAGAGGAAACTGTAATTGTAAATAAGGAATACAAAGAAATATAAGGGAACACCGGAAATTCCTCTGTTTCGTACAGATTTAAGGATTGGGTTGGATTATTGGGTTCTGTCTAAAGTAGATTTTAGTGAGATAATAAGTTTATAAATTTTAAATCTGATTCAATCTAAATATAAAATAAATATATAATAGAAAGAATATCTATTTAATAATCTTATTATAAAAAATAATTTTACATTTTATAATATGGATAGTATTTATGTGTATGTAATTATCTTATAAATATTTAAAATATTTATTTTGAAGTGTTTTTTATAGGATAATAATTTTTCTAATTATTTAATCTTATTATCCAACTGAAAGCAATTATAATTTAATTAGGTTGAATAAAAAATAGATTAAATAATACAGTATTTAAATCATCAAAGTAATACAGTATTTAAATAATTAAAAACAATTACTCAGGTTTAGCATGATCTACCATAGTTCATATGACGTCCACTGTAGTAACACTTTTGTTACGTGTGCTTGCATAAGCTTTCAATGAATTATCAAATCTAATTTTAAAATAAAGGATAAAAAACTAAAAACTGAATCAATCGCAAACTGAAAAAACAACTAATTTATTGAATTTAATCCAATTTCATATTTGATTTAAAAAATCGATCAAATCAACTCATAGTTTCTTTAATAAATTTATGATACCACTTTTTCATATTTTTATTTCTTATATAATTCTCACACACAAGTTATACTTATTTATGAAAATATATTTAATTAAAAAATATAATGACTTGTAGAAATGAGACGCTTATATTTTATTATTTATTTAGTACATCCTAGAAGAAAAGTAAAAATTATAGGGTGATGATGGTTTCACCATATTTTTCTCTTACATTTAAATTATAACACTAAAAATTATTATCTTATTTATAATTATTCTTATTATTTTAATATATTATTTTATTATGAAAAGTAATTATGAATTGAATGTAAGTAAAATAGTAATTATCAATTGGGATATTTTAAAAAAAATTACACAAACTTCAATTCAAATCATATTACACTTAAACAAAATCAATTCAATATCAATTCAATGTATTTAATTGACTAATAATATTTTAGATTAGGAGAATCATTCAATCTTCAAGAACATTCACAAATAAATACACACAAAATTGCTCATAAAACATCTGTATATGATTTAAATTCATAATAGAAGACCACAAATTGTCTACAAAACAAATAAATTCCATTATAAAAAAAATAAAAATGAAAATCTAGAAATAGTAAATTGCATAGTGTGACAAGACAATAGTAAATAGTAAATAGTCTAAGTCAAAGTCCCTGTGAAGTTCTGGTTCCTGTCGTTTGTCCGAAAGGGCCTTGAGAAAGGTGGCACGTGTGCATCACTTACCTCACTTGGTCTTAGTCAAAACAAAACAAAACAAAACCCCATTTTTTGTTGCCGACTCATTTGCATCTCTCAAACTCTTCTCTTCTCTCTTTAAGAAAACTTGTGGGCACAACTACACGACTCTTCTTTGATACTCTTTCTAACCAAGCACACACTTATCTGTGACTTCTTCAACATTCACTATATAACCTTCATTATATATTCATTCCTCATGGAACCCTCTTCCAATCATGCCATTCCTCACCCTTCTTCACATCCACTCTTGTCCTTCAGAGGGACACCACTTCACATGGATGCCCTCGATTTCTTCCCTCAGAAGACCAAAGAGATTCAAGACCATGATCACACTCATCACCATCAAACACTCCACTATCATGTAGATGTATGTATATATATATATCTCCTTTTATATATATATATATATATTCATGCAAACTCATGTTTCTTTGGATTTTGATTTGTATATTAGTATTTGTATTGTGATTTGTAACGGTACTTGTATTTTTTTTTTGTAATAGAGTTTGTTTTGTGTGTATTATTTAGATTAAAGACTGCTTGTATGAATCTGTATAGATAGTAGAGGTTTTTTTTTGTGTGTGATTTGTTATTCCTTTCATTTGAAGTTTGGTTTGAAGGTATGTACAACTTGATTGATTTGAGCAACTTGACTTTTGTCATTTTATATATAAGAATTAAGACATTATGAAATGTAAGAGTTTGAACATTCTTGAGGTGTAAATTTTTTCTTTGGATTTAATCTAACCTTTAACGTTGTGTATGGGAAAATCTTAGTTATAATTTTTGTTGTGTTGTTCATTTACAGACCAGTTTGGATCTGCTTACAAAGAATACCGGTGGGAACACATCAATGGAGGAAAATGAGGCATTGGAAACTGTGGATGAAAAGAGCAGGGTACGTGAATGTTTCTGTCTGGTTGGGTTTATTATGTAACATGCATGCAATTTCATCAAACAAAATAGGTAAACTTTATATATACAATTGATTTGTTTATTGCTATGGGTATAGTTTGTAGCTATGGTAAGTGAATTGCACCAAATGAATGCTGAAAATCAAAGATTAAGAGAGTTGGTCGATGAGATGAACAATAACTGCAATGCCCTACGCATGCAACTTATCAACATAACGCAGAAGCAGCATAACCAAGGGGTAATTGTTTCTACTGTAGTGTGTGTTTAAAAAAATGGTAACTAAGTAAAGTGAATGAATAGCATATTATTAAATGAGAAGATGTATTAGATTTAGTTGGTTTTTGTGTAGAACAATGGAGTGAGTGGAGAGAAAGAAGAGATGGTTCCAAGGCCATTTTTAGAGATGGGTGTGAGTGAAAAGGAGGAGCAACCCTCAGAGGAAAAAGTGAAAGTTGATTTGATGCATCAGTGTAAGGGTAGTGAGAAAGAGATTGAAGATAAGTTGGATAGTGGAAGGGAAAGCTCAAAAGCTAGTAGAATGGAACAACTTTCTACCAAACTTCCTAAATTGGATCAAAATTCAGAAACCTTGTCCATGATCAAGAAAGCTCGTGTGTCAGTTCGAGCAAGATCAGACTCCACAATGGTTAGTAAACTAAGTAACAAGCAAATGCAAGTCAATTTTGTTTCAAAGAAGATGAACACTAAAATAGTGAAGAATTCATGTTGAGTTATGATGAACAGATTGCAGATGGATGCCAATGGCGAAAGTATGGACAGAAGATGGCAAAAGGGAATCCATGTCCAAGGGCTTATTATCGTTGCACAATGAGCAGTGCTTGTCCAGTGCGTAAACAAGTATGCATGCATGCACTTCAATTTCTCTTTTGCATCACAACTTTAACCTTAACTTTTGCTGTGAATTATAGTTTCTGTTTTAGACACTATAGAGAAACAACATTGTAGCAACAAGACATTTTATGTTTATCCGTAGGTACAAAGGTGTGCAGAAGATCGAAGTGTGGTGATCACAACATATGAAGGACAGCATAACCATGCACTCCCTCCCACAGCTCAGGCAATGGCTGCCACCACATCTGCAGCTGCTTCAATGCTTCTTTCTGGATCAATGCCAAGCTCAGATGGCCAAATCAACCCAACCATGTTACAAAGTGCTTCACTCCCATGCTCTCAGAACATGGCAACTCTCTCTGCCTCAGCCCCATTTCCCACCATCACTCTTGATCTCACTCAAAATCCTACCAACCAACTTGGCCTCCTCTCACCCCTTTTGGCTCGCAAGTTCATGTCAGTTCCAAAAATATTTGGACACTCACTGTGTGATCAAACTAAGCTTGCTGGCTTGCATGAGTCTCAGGGAAGGGACTCATCTCCATCATTTGCTAACTCATTGAATGCAGCTACTGCTGCTATCACAGCAGACCCCAATTTCACTGCAGCTCTTGTTGCTGCTATAACATCAGTCATGGGGAATTCACATAATAATTCAACTGGGGAAGAACATTGCAATAATAATGCATAGAACAATGATATATTTGACAACCTGTTTCAAATTTAGACGAAGAAAGAAGATTGTATACAAGGTTGTCAAATGTATCGTGAGAACTAGTTCATGTCTGTTGTGTCACACTTATTTCCTTCACAAATTCCTTTAGTTTATTCTTTTCATATTCAAGATAGGTTTAGATTTTCAGTTGCTCGATTTCATGCATATGAAGGAACTTAATAACATCCATGTATGAATCACTGTTGTAGTCTTCATTATTTCAAATTGGTATCTTAATAATGCATTTTGCTTTTTATGCTTTTAAAATGGCCAAAACAATAAAAATTGTTTTTCTTTTCATGTACACTGCAAAATAATTGTTCAGTTTCTAGTCTTGTGGTTAAAAAATTCTATAACCAAATTATATTAGAGTTTTTATTTTATCAATTCATTAGAAATATTTTGTAATAGGATTTTTGAGATATCTGTTTGGTTAATTATGTTTTTTTATTCTTTATTATTCAAAGGTTTGTTTTCGTGTTTTATATTTCAAAATAATTAATTTTATCATTTATGTCTTCTAAAATGTCATTTAATCACATGTCACTAAGGTAAGTTTATTGATTTTAATAATAAATAGGCTACGCGACACTTTATTTGGTATATCATTTTTAAAAAATTCATTTCAATCCTTGATAGTTTAAATTTGGGTTAATTTAGTCTTTCCAAATTCTTATCTTGAGATAGTTTGAACCAAGTATGGTAATATTTTTTTTTTTTAAATAAAGGAAAGACATTTTTAAAATTGTAAAATAAAAATATTATCTTAAAATACATATTTTGAATAAAATTGTAAACAAATTTAGAAAGGTGTAATTATATTGAGGGGTAATATTTTAGAAAAATAAATATATTCAAAAATAATAGTTTAGAAAACTAATTATATTAATAAATAATTATTTAAAAAAATACTATTTAGAAAAAAAAATTGAAATATTAAAAATGTGAAAATTTAATTTTTAAGAAAATTCAATATTTAGATAAGTGATTATTTAGTTCTGTATTGAATTAAAAAATATAATATTTTCTTACAAATTACCAATTATCTTTTTTCATTTTTTAAATAAACAATAAAATCAAGTTCAAAATGTAATATTTTCTTCATTTTTTAAATAAACAATAAAATAAAATCGAATTCCGAATTGTTATAGTAAATCATATTATTTAAGTAATCATATGACACAATATACTATTTAATTAAATATTTAATATAATACTTTATTAAAAAAGATAAAGGATTCAAATGTGCTATTTCAAAATACTCTATATTACTATTCTTACTTTGAAATTTTATTATTGATTAAATTTATTTTGAAAATCTTATATAATATATTTTTATTTGATTCTTTGACTCATTTTCTACACTATTTATGGTTCAAACATAGTTTAAATCCATAATTTTCATATGAATAAATTTAAAGAAACAAGTTTTACATATGTTAAAAAACGGCTTAGAATCATATCGAAAAATTAAAAAGAATACTGGTTTTGAAAAAACAAATTGGCTAAAATTATTTTCTTTTTAGAAAAATAAAAGGTAAATTAAATTAATGTTAAAATAAAATATACAACCAAAATATAATTTGACCTATATATTATAAAAATTAATAATTATGTGTGTGAGAGAGAGAGATGTTTTAAATAGCAATGTTACACTCTTAATCGAAAAAACACTATTTAGAAGAAAAATCATGAATGAGAAAAGGCAATTGCTTCCATATCACTACACCCAATTACATGTGAAAAGACAAAAATATCCTTAAATAAATGGATACATATAAAATAATTAGATTTCAGACTTTTTTTTGGAACATAATAATCTTTTTCGGATAAATTTTTTTAAAATATATTATTTTTAATTTTGGATTATTTTTATCCATAATTGTATTTTGATTTTTTTTTCCGAATTTTTATATCTGAAACACAATAATCTCTTCCATATCCACTTTTCTGTAATGCATTATTTTCAATTATAGATTTTCATTTTCATAATAAAAGGTATTTTCGGAATTTTTTGAAATTGTGTTGGGTGCGGGTTCAAAAGTGTTGGGTGCAGGCAGCAATTGCCATGAGAAAAATTGTTTTCTGCACCCCAATAAATTGTTCCTGCACGCACTGGTCCACAATATTTGTTTTACCTTTTCTCGAACTTTTAAAAATACATTTAGGAATAAATGAGAATGGCAATTGCTTCCTGCACCATATCACTGCACCCGATTCCAGCGAAAAAGACGAAACTATCCTTAAAAAAAATTTCCGAAATATGTGTTCTGGATTTTTTTTTCCGGAACGAAATTTTATATTACGGATTTTTTTATCCGGAATAAGTTTCTCATTTTTGTTTCCGGATTTTTATTTCCGAAACACAATAATCTCTTTTCCAAATTTTTTTTTCCAGAATGTATTATTTATCAATTCCGGATTTTTTTGTCCGGAATAGAATTTTAAATT